>Ga0123342_1003090_pt1 | contig 27076 bp, 7 predicted proteins | sample Turbeawhitnodule_FD_89960 | JGI IMG/M metagenome (GOLD analysis project Ga0123342, IMG submission 89960) | Root nodule microbial communities of legume samples collected from Mexico - Turtle bean Mexico white nodule | ecosystem: Host-associated > Plants > Roots > Nodule | place: Mexico: Nepantla...
GAATAAAACTTACGGAGAAGAGAAATTTGACGCTGGTTGAGGATGAAAAGGAGGAATAATGTGAAGAAGATGAGAGACGAAGAGATGATTGTAGTTTCTTCAATTTTCAGCGCTACTGCCACAAGCAACCCTTCTTCCTCATTTCGTTCTTTATATATAATAATAATAATAATATATACTTTGGTAAGTTGTTATTTTCAGAACTCTCACTATTAATTATTAATTATTAATTAATTTTATGCAGATTAGAAAGGAAAGGATTTATTAAACCTACAACATTAATATTACGTGGAAAGAAATAAAGTAAAAGAAAATTAATAAACTGGTAAAAATTCAATCGCATTGTCAGTAAAACCGTTCAACTATATGCTATTTTAGGCATTGAAGTTGTCGTTTAATCGATTTAAACTTATGCTAATTCATTCAAAAAAAATTTCTTTTAATAATTCATCACTCTACAAACCTCTTAACCAATTTTTCAAATAATCTATTATTCATTTTTTCTTTTGGATCCTATGCATAACAATATTAGAGGGCAAAGGAGTAAAATTAAAAAGGATCCAAATTTGACATGTGAATTCGCTGTTTTACATTCATAATAAGTGGAACCCATATATAGATCGAAATTAAGTAATCTACATAATTTGTAAGCAAATATTTTATATGATTTTTCTATTTTTTTAATTTAATATGTGTATAAGTTAATTTTAATTTATAAAAAATGTCTATTTTTTTCTCCTGAAAAAATTATAAAGAGATTAATCCAAATATAGCTTAAATATAATTAATTTTTTAATGATTATAAAGTTAACTAACTATTTCTCGCTCTTACCAATAAACAATTTCTTTATGAAAGAAAACATATACAAAACTATCAATAAATAATTTAGAATGCTTTCAGAATAGGTTTGAATTAAAAAATAATAATTCGAAAAATTGAAGATATTAATCCTTAATGGGGTGTGTGTTTATATATATTATTTTTTCTCTCCTAAAAATTATAAAGAAATTAATCCAAACATAAATTAAATATACTTAATTTTTTAATCATAATAAACTTAAATATACTTAATCTTTTAATGATAATAAAGAGTCTTTTTTACATTAGTTATTTGAGCGAAAAAATTATGTCATTTTGAAACCGATGTAAAGGAAATTCATCTTACTTCATGTGACGTAAAAAAATTATTTTACATCAATCTAAATCATCAATAAATATATAATTTTTTTTACTTCCGTTGAAGTAGAAATCGATATAAAAAAGTCATTTTTTATGTCAATTAATTCTCTATCTAACATAATAAATGAAAAAATCAAATAGGTTAGACTTTTTAAGTCGTTTAAATCAATAATCGACATAAAAATATATATTTTATGTTGATTCTTAAATTAGCTGACCTAAAAGGCTCGCACTTTTAATAAATTATTCGTTTTGGTACTAATCCAAAACCTATAATACACAAAAATAATTTATAGTCAACAAGACGCTTTAAATAACCAAGTGAGTAATCAATTTACAAAACAATTTATGTTTTAATTTTTGAAATATCAATGTTTAAAAATGTTTGTTCATATTATTAACCTATTTCATAGAAGAAATATAAGAGCTATGTGAGAAAATGTGAAAGATAGCTTAACATCGCACACAAAGAAGAAAAATAAGAAAAAAGTGTGTGAGCATTATTTTATGTAAATCATAGGAGAAACTCATATACATATATAAAGTTCTAGGTTTTTAAGGCGGGTATAGCTAACGAGAAAGAAATGCACGGTATAATTATTTATTTATGAAGTATTATTAATATATTAATAAATAATTGTAATTTATACAGGTATAATTTGGACTTTTTTTTCAATAAAGATGCATGAAGTGTCTTATTGTGTAAAAAAATCGGCTTTTATGTTAAAATCTTATGTTTCTGTTTCTCTCAAATTTTTTAATATAAATTCATGTTATAGTCAGCCAAAGAATTTGAATCTTTTGTCTAAGAGTTGTTTTTTTAATCATGAAATTTTTTGGCATATTATTTTTTATGACATGATCTGGTACATTTATTTAAAATTCTTAATAGTGTGTAGATGAACTTCATAAATACGATTATTAAAATCCATAAACACGATTAGAATGATTCACACCATGGCTAGCTAGAAACAAAACAAAAATTATATTAACAAATAATTTTAATTGAAATGTTTGAATAATAAAAAATTCTATAACAAAGTTACTTTCACCTAATACAATTTGTATATAAATAAGTTTGTACAACCTTAAATTAAAATATTTTAATAATAATAAATTCTACAACAAACATACTCACCTATAATACAATTTGTATATAAATAAGTTTATATTTCAATATACAAAATAAAATTATGAATAATTCTTTTAGTCTTAACTGTAGTAGCTTATATTGTTCTCTGGATACAATATAACAAAGACACTGTTTTCTTACCTGCACACACGAAATAACAAAATACCAAATTATTGAATGATGTTTCAAGTGTGATAAGAAAATATAAATATTACAGTTAATAAAGAGAAATATTTCTTGCTTGATGTGGTGCTTTAATGGAGCGCACGTAGTCGCAATGAAGAAGAGAGGTTCTGATGAACTCAGATGTGATGCTTCAATGGAGTGCACATAATCGCAATAGAGAAATAGAGGTTTTGATGAATCCTAATTACAAATGAAAAAGAGACAATGACTCAAGCATAAAAGAGAGAGAAGTAGAGAGAAAAAATACGAAAAGAAACTATTATTCACTTGTGTATTAAAGAGTAAAATACATTATGTATATATAAGAAAAAAACTAAGACCTAGTTGAAACAGAAAAGGAAAATTGGGCCAAAAAAACAAACAAAACTCAATAACTTAAAAAAAAAAACTAAATATGTTTACAATAAATGTTAGAAAATGAAAATAAAATGTTATGTGTGTTTCTAATCTGAAACAAGCATTTTGTGTTGAGCATATCAAATTATATCAACACATTAACAATAAGACAACAACCCATTATATATGGAAACATATAATCCTAATCACATGTTAAAAAAAATCCTACAAAGTACAGAATAATAATGTGGTAAAAAGCACAAAAAGATAACAGTGCATAGGAAAAAATGAATAAATATACCTTAACAATAATTGATGTTATACAAACAATAGAGAAATTATAAGAGCAGTATTGAAGTTTGATATACTGATCACTATAAGTGTTGAGCACATATAAATATAAATATGCCACACATTAAGTTGTAGTCAGATAATGCAACATGTATCAAAATTCATAATAAGAAAAGAACTAAAACCAATATAAGATGGTTATCTTTCCATGTTTTTGGGTTTTCCTACAGAATAATTAAGTTCACCAAAAAAACAAACATTTGTTAGAAAACAAAAATATAATAGATATAAATATTAATCATGTTCACTTATATGATTGTCAAGTCCAACTAAAATTAAAAAAAACCAAGGCTTTAAAAATAGCCCTGAATTCCAAACATATTATAATAAACATTGAATCAAATCATTTTCATAATAATGATCCGCATGTGTGGCCATGGGTGGTGATCATCTGCCTAAAAAATAAGTTGATCTTCCTCCTCAAGTGAATGTTCCCTGCAGAATTTTTTTCATCCACTTTCCAATTTAACAGACTTTTTAGGAACATTTCGAATAAGAACTTTGCATTTCACTTGTTAGTTTGAACCATGCAAGATTACATTTTTGAATCTACCTCTTCGCTTATAAACTGCGAAAGGAAGATGCAAATTCTACACAACAATAAAAAGTTAAATATTTGCATTTGTGACAAAAAAAATTACATTTTCATTAAATATAAGTAAAGCAAAAGCCTTTTATAAAAGTTACTAGATGACTTGTTGTGCACTAGTAAGCAGACAAAGTTATTGTAAAATGCCCAAAAGGATGATACGTTAATGGGTTTTGACCTTCAAGTTCCATAAAGAACTCTATGGCAATATTTTCATTAAATATAAGTAAAGCAAAAGCCTTTTATAAAAGTTACCAGATGACTTGTTGTGCACTAGTAAGCAGACAAAGTTATTGTAAAATGCACAAAAGGATGATACGTTAATGGGTTTCGACCTTCAAGTTCCATAAAGAACTCTGTGACAATATTTTCGTACAACCTACGCTTAAATATTGGTATATCAAAACAGTTCTCCTCCTCCCCCTCCCACATTACGAAAGAGGATGTGATGATATCCTTCCAAGACGTATAATTTATGTAGTTCATCACAACCGTTAATGATCAACGGAGAGTGCAGGTTCATATGGTAAGATACTTTGAATATATTTCCTCTTTGATCAACAAGAGTCCATATAGGATCCAGTTCTGTATGAAATATTATTGCAAAGCCTCCGTCCACAAAAAAATCATACTTCTAGAGTGAAGGATTAAAAGATTAGCAATTAGTAAAATCTTAAAAGCTATGTCATAATGCAGACAAAGACCAGTTCAGCCTAAATGGAAAGAAACAAAAAAAATATGGAGAAGTCATTATGAAATCATTTGGTTGACAATAAATATGAGAAACGACAGACAACCATAGAAAATAACATTGGGTATTACATTCGGTTAATATATGACCCATATTAACCGGTGTAATATAGGTCATATATTACACCGGTTAGATGGTTTAACCAGTGTAATATGGGTCATGTATTACATTGCTTAAATGGTTTAACCGGTGTAATATGAGTCATGTATTACACCAGTTAGATGGCTTAACCGGTGTAATATGGGTCATATATTACACCCACCCTACCAGAACTGGTTACCCAACCACATGTTCCTCAACATGTACTGGCACACGCAAAACTGATTATCTGTGTCGTTTATGGTCACCCACTCTTCATGAAATAAATTTTTTTTTTTTAATATGAGTCATATATTACACTGGTTGGATGGTTTAACCGATGTAATATGTGTCATATATTACACCCATGACAAAACTGGATACTCACCCTATCAGAACTGGTTACTCAGCCACAAGTTCCTCCACATGTACTTACACACGCATAATTGGTTACTCGTGTGTCTGTAAGTGGATATTTATGTTACGTTTATGGTCACCCACTCTTCATGAAAAAAAAATCATTTTTTTAATATGGATCATATATTACACAAGTTGGATGATTTAACTGATGTAATATGGGTCATATATTACACCCATGGCAGAAATTGATACCTACCGTAGCAAAACTGGCTACCCAGCCACAAGTTTCTCCACATGTACTAGCACACGCAAAACTGGTTACCCTGGTTGTTACTTATGTGACGTTTATGACCACTTACTTTTCATGAAAAAATATTCTAAAAGCTTTTAAATATGGGTCATATATTACACCGATTATATGGTTTAACCAATGTAATATGTTATGAGTAAAAAAAATAATATAAGTTGTTACAAAGAACCGGTGTAATATATTGTTTTTCCCATAATTTAAAGCTAGTTCCTCAATGTTCATTCACATTACTAATTTATTTTGAATTTATCACGTTACCAAACACAATTTCACTTTATCAGGTATACAATTTGACTCAAATGTATGTTATTATCGGAAAATGTCATGACTCTTTTAAAATGGCTGAAAGTTTTCATGACGAATAATTTTTTAGTATTTTTTATTATACGTTTCACTTGGAGCTTCATCCAAAAGATTTTAAGTAACTTTATCTCATTTTACGAAAACATAAGTATGTTTCACTTTCATTTACTATATTAATGCACGCATTTTCACAATTAAGAAATCAAAATTAGTGTCAATCATAATTCTTTTACTCATATTGAAAAATAAATATGATAAATAATTGATTTTAAAACAAAAAAAATATTTAGATCAATAAAATATACCTCCCCATTTAGAATTTTATCTCTCAAAATATACAAATTTAAAAAATTATATAAATAAACTTATCACTACTTTAATTTTCAAACTATACCACTTATACAATGAGAATTTCGGTTTAGAAGGAAGTAAAATTTTTATGGTATACAGTCCCACCAAAATTTCTTTCCCCCATTTTTTTTATTTAAACAAATTGAAAAAAGAGAATGAGGTTGTTTCACACTAAGGATTCGACCCTATTAATTCTCAATATAAACAATAAATCCAAATTAAAGTGATAATAAATTTATTTATATAATTTTTTTAAAAAAGGTTTACTTTAAAAAAAATCCCCATTTATCGTAAAAAGGCCCAAATAAACCCAAAACCCAAAACCCTGTAAACTAAACCCCATTACAAGTCGCAGAGAGGGAGGGACACACAAATCAATCATGGCGCAATGGTGGCGCTCCGCCGCCGGCCACCTCCAAACGGTGGCAGCGAGCCGTTGTTCCTCGTCTGTTTTCCGGCGCAACCATTACCATACGATTCAAGCCATCCCAAGGGAGTGCACTGGCAGCAAAGTCTCAGCGAGAGACCGAATGCAAGGTCGAATACCCGCCGTCCTTTTCTTCCAGAGTCTTCTAGAGAAAAACCCAGACGGTCGATCGGAATCGAAGAAGCACTTGCTTACCGTCGAGAAGAAGCAGATTAAGGCCATTCTCGACTCCGTCGACGCTCCTTCCTTCTGCTCCACGCGCTTCCCGCTCCAGATCCGTGCCGGATCCGGGTCCTCTCATTTGGTCGAATCCGGAACCGTGTTACCTATCAAGGTTTTCTTCTTTCTGATTTTCTCTTATAATATTTATATTTGGTTGGGTTTGAGTTTTGAGTTGCGGTTTTTGGTTATGTAGATTCATAGGGACAAAGAGAGTGGGCAGATTCTGAATTTGGTGTTTGTTTGGGCTGAGGACGGAATGAAGTTGAAGGTGGATGTGCCTGTTATTTTCAAAGGGGAAGATGTTTGTCCTGGTATTCAGAAAGGTAACACTTTTTTTATTTTATTGCTCTAGAACTTGTACTTTAGGCTTTCATTAGATGGTTTTTTGGTTCATGAGTGATGAAATATGCAATGCATAAAGAAATGGCCCTTATGTGGAGCTCTCTAAGGTGAAATAATCAGTACTCAATGCTAATAATCCTTTTTATGCCTTATTTGGAGATTTCTTTCCAGAAGACTGTGGTTTCACTGAACTGTTTATTTTTTAGTTTAATTTTCATCTCATTACAAAAATTTTTACAATATGAACTGATTAGAAGTTATTTTATGTGTGACTTTTAAAGTAGTTACTGCAAAAACCCCAATCTTAGTATTCGTGGTGACGGATGATTGGATGATAGCGTATCCTTTTCACTGTCTCTGTATTTAAATTAAACTATTTTGCCTTTCCTGAATAAAAAATAGCAAATAAGGTAGAAAATATTGCCAAACATTAAACTGAGTGTGAATGTAAATGTGAATTGATATTGATACAACAACAAATTATTATCCTACTAGGTAGGGTTGGCTACATGGATGATGGATCATTCAATTTCATTTGTCACGATTAAAATCCAAACCTTCTGGAATATTATTTAGCTTAACCCTCCCTGAACATCTTTCTCCAATGTCTGTTTTGTCTCCCTCTCCTCCTTTTTATCTGCCTAAAATCGTTTAATCTACTACTCTAATGATTGTTGCCGCTTTTGGCCTTTTTTTGTAAATGTCCGAACCACTTTAACTGATTTTTTTGTCATAGTTTCCTCACTTCGTGCAACACCAGCCTGTTTTTGTATAAATCATTTTGTATTCTGGTCACAGATCCATCTTAATATTCTCACTTTTGTTACTCTCACGTCGTCCTTTAAAACCTATCAATTGCTACCGTGTGGCACACTTGAATGGTTAGTTATATGATAAGACGTACTGTTGAGTTTGTTAAGTACTTTATGATTACAAATAACCCTTGATGTCTTCATTTTAGTCATTCCACCTGTTTCCTGTGTGTATCGTTCTCAATTTTTTCATAATTTTTTCACATGTTTAGTCATATTCCTCATCCCTTACTAGAAATTGCAAATTATATACTTTGTTTAATTCTTACTTAATTGAAAACCTTGTATTTCAAAGTTTGTCTCCAAAATTCAAGCTTAATAATGTTAATTGATTCCTAGATGATTATATCATCTGGACAAAACGCAGGGATAATCTTTTGTATGTCCATGATAAACACACTTAAGACTAGATTAAACAATTAAGAACTTAGGCTAAACCTTGATGTAACCCTATCTCAATTGAAAAGTTTTAGGCGCATCCTAAAGTTTGTACACCAACAGTTATGCAACACTTCTCTTGGTACTTGATAATAAGCATTTTCGAAATTAGTAAAAATCTCAAGTTTCTTTCTTTTCTTTACCTATATACTAACCTCTATAAAAGATAAACGACTTCTGTTATAGGCATTCCTGACTTAATATTAAATTGTCTCTTCTCTTCACAATCCTTGTTTCTTCTCTTACTATATGCATATTCACCTTTCCCATAAACCAAATTTATACTGATGTTTACTATTCAATTTTTTTTAGAACTATAGAAGTTTGGTGCTTATGAAATTCTCAAATAATTTGCTAATTCGAAAGTTATTTTGCAATAAGCTAAATGATAGATTTTTCTATAGCTTCAAAAGTATGTACCCTCTTTTTTTTTTTTTTTAACTTTGCCTTAAAAGCAAATAGAAAACCAGGAATCCTTTTGGATCCAGTCCCTGTCAAGAAATTCCAAATGCTTGTCTCTAGGAATTAACCTCCCAAGTCAAGCATTTCAAAGGACTTTGTGTTTGCTTGCTTCCAAGTAAAAACAGGGGCAACATGGTCATAACTGGTTTGACATTGCTTAATAATTCTAACATCTATAACCATTGTTGGGGATGGTTTGTTATAATTTTTTATATTGTATGAAATGTTTGTCTAGGACTATCCTGTTGCCAGACTCAGTGCGTCTAGTCTCTGGCAGCTGCAGGGAATATATATATATTGTTTCTTATTGTTTTTGTTGTTTGTGGGCATTTCTTTCTTCAAGAAAATTGTAGTTGAAGATCATTCATAATTCCCTACATTTGTGATTAAAATACAGTAATCAGCCGTCCTAAGAAGTGTGTATGTTTTAGTATTTTTTTTTCTTTTATTCTCATCCTCTTCTGTTTTGCCTGTGGTGGACTGAGAAAAGTAAAAGCCCAGAGGCTGTGTCTGCTATTACACTGTTTCACCTGCATTTACTGTTTATTATTTGAATGGTCAATATTTCAAGAAAAAATATTTCAATTTAGAAAACAAGGGAAAAACTGGAGGAAGAATAGGTGACTATACTAACTTGTTATTGATTAGATTACATCTTTTTGTGAAGTATTATTTTTGACAGTATATATTGAAGATCAGTGTTCAGCCTTTCCAGCTTTCAATAGTCGATGACTTTTGCTCGTTATGCCCTGGGAAGACTGCTGTTATATTTGGTCAATTGACTTACATTCCATGTTTTGTTAAAATATGCCGCTGTCTTACTTCTGCCATCAACATTCATAATTCATGCCAAGTGCTCTGTATGTCATTATTTTTGGATGGTGGCAAGGGGCAGTTGCCAGTTTTGTCCAATTTAATATCAGTACGAATTTTTGTGGTTCTATTGTCATAATGCTAACATGGTTGACACTTTCATGCTATTACAGGAGGAATTTTGAACAAGATCAGACCTAGTCTAAAATATCTTGGCCCATCTGAGCACATTCCTTCAAACGTTGTTGTGGATGTGAGCAATCTAGACATTGAAGATAGAATATTCATGCGTGACATTGAGGTTCATCCATCCTTGAAGCTTATCAGTAAGAATGAAAACATGCCCATATGTAAAGTAGTTCCAACATGTTTGGGAAACAGAGAACCAATTGTGGAGTGATGACTCAAGATGAGTACAAACACATAGGGAAAAATGGGGAAGACATGCAATTTCCAAATAAGCAGAGAGTAACACCTTAATTTGGTGATGTTTTTAGCATTAACGAGTACAATCACCTAAGATTAGAACTTTTGTGTGTTGAACGTAATTGACGTTTCAATATAGTGACTGTTTATTTCTAATGGATTGTTGGTTTCCTGCTCGTAAGAGTTAGATATTCAAGTTCTTGAACATGACCAGGGATATAGTAATTTAAACACGCATCGATAAGCACCGTTTGCAAGTGGCATGTCTCTGGATAAATATTTTGGAAGCACAACCATAGATTCACGGAATTTCCTCTTGTTAGTATTTATGTGCTAAATAATCTCAGAAGTTGTAATATTCGGTCTGCATGAGAATTGGTCTCGTTAGATTCTGACATGTCTCTTGGCTTTCTGTTGTTTGAGAGTTCTTCTCTGTTTTTCAAGACTTACTTACTATATCCTTTGTTTAGTCTTTCCTTTTCACTTGTAGTCTGCAGTTGAAATTCTTCCGGTCAGCTGCTTAACCATCGATTTCTTGAGTCCTTGAAACAATTGGCTGATGTCAAACTAGTCTTCGATAAGAATCAACTAAATAAATTTGACAAAGTCTTTTAAGATAGGTTTAGTTTGGGAAAGAAAGAGAAGAAGAAAATATATTTTTTACTATTTTAAGTGTTTTTTGTATTTTATTTTTTCAGATGAAAATTATCATCTACGATAACTAATTATTATAATTATTCTCCTACTTTCTTTTTTTATTTTTATCTTCTAACTACTATATTTAGAGAATATGATTCTTAACAGTACAAAGTCAATGACAAAAAAAACTGTTTATTGAAATAATATTTTTTAAGAAAAATTAAAGAAAGCTAATATTGTTGTTTAAAAAAATATAAAATGTCATAAATCAAAGAAATGAGAGTGAAATAAATAAAAATATTACTTTTCTTATATTAAAAAATTGGTTAATAATTACATTTTTTTTATTCTCAATAAAAAATAAAATTAATAAAAATATTTAAAGGATATATAATCCTTATACAAAAATTACTTAAAATAAGATTAATAGTAACATATAATCCCTTTGAAAACATTGAACTCAACTGTTGCAACCTGCTTTCATCTCTTATCCTTCAATACACACAGCATTCTCATGAGTATGCCTTTTTGTTCACTTCCTTCTAAGATTCTTATAATAAAATCATATTCAATAATGAATGAAATACTTAGGATTTAAGTTTTTATGTTTATTTATTTATACTATTGATTTATTATTTTGTATATGTAAAGGTTAAATAGTTAGAATACAATTTTAATAAGTATGAATTGGTTTGAGTTTGGATTGTCAAGATGAGAATGTGATTATTCAAGATGAGTTGTCATTACAAATCTAAAGATTAACGTCCTTCCAAAATTTTATAGGTAATTTTTCATCTTTCCAGAGCATAACCTAGTTAAGAAATCAAGTGGAGTAAATAAAAAAACCAAGTAAAGTAAGGTAAGTTGTGTTCTAAATTTCTCTTTAAATCATCATCTTGCTAATTAAAGGGAAAAACATGCAAGGTTTGAGAAACATAAACTGAATGAATTTTTTTTTTCTTGTTTAAAACTAAATTATAAAGTTGGGTAGGTTTTCTTATATTGATTTTAATTATTACTTCGTAAGAAAATTGTATGTAAGAAGATGAAAAGTATTTTTATTCTCTGGTTGTGTATATATTTACATCACGTACAATATCGTATACAATAATTACGTATAATTTGATAATTATTATTTTCTTAATTCTCCATCAAAGTTGGTCTGCATGACAATATCATCTATACAAAACGCAGGATAATATATTACAAAATAGAAAAGAGATGAACAAAAAATAACAGAGATGAATAAAAGAGTAACCGGATGACAAAGGATATGAGCTTCTTCCTTATTATTCAAATCAAAACAAATGGTCTGAATATATACAAGTGTACATAAAGAGGAAAAAAAAAATCAATAATTAAATACTAGAATCATAACACACAAGACAAAATAAAGGTTATTTACCTCTATAAAGAGAAACAACTGATAATTACAAAAGACACCAAATTATCTCCTTTGTAAAGAGAAACAACTAATAATTAGAAAAAACACCAAATTAATATTAAGATCTTTCTGTAACACTGTTATATCCTTTAATCTAATATTTTGTTGAAAAAAGAATCAAAAACTTTCTGGGTGGAAAGTAACTTAAATTATCTAATTTTTTTTAATAATTGCTCTCTATAAATTTAAAAAAAAAAATTGTTCTTGGTTTATTTGCATGAATCCCGTCATCGATTCTCCTTCTCTTTTCACGTAAAAATATTTTGGAGTTCTTCCTTCAACAACTATATATACCATGCTTGCATTGTTTTGTTTAATGCAGTTAAGCTCTGGCACAGTTGGTGACGGAAAGGTAGTCCCCAACAGATGGGCTGAAGGTATGATATTTGACCCTCGATGTTCGTGTTAAATTCTTTTGGTCATTTTTCTAAATACAGGATAAAGCTGAATAAATCCATTTAGAAGGAGAAAAAAAAAAAAAGGATTTAACTTTTTTTAAGACAATTTATACACAAAACAATTGATAGAGCGAGATAAAAAAATAAAAAAACAAGATAAAAAATAAAAAAACTGCTATTATTTATATTCCTTAATAACAAAACTAACAATATATATTTTAGCATATTTTAAAAAAAAATATTATTTTTTTATTTATTTTTTTATAAAAAATATTTAGCAAATAAGTAACTAATTGTTCAATAGTATAGTTTTGTTTGTTTACTAAAAAAAGAAAGATATCTTAGGTACAATTATTAGAAATAAGAGGTGAGAGAGACGGTTTAGTAAAGAAAGAGAGATGGGAGAAAAAAAAGTAAAAATATTACTTACTTCTTTTTTATTTTAAACCCTTTATATGGTAAGTAAAAAATAAGATAGAAATATTTTCTCTTATCATTTATGAGTTCCAATACTATTTTAATAATTAAGTTGTAGTAAAAAATATATTAAACAAATAATAATGAAAAGAAAAGAAAAAGAATAAGATAAACTCCTTAACAAACCTTGAGAAAATATTTATTTTCTAATTTCTTTCCTCCACGGATGTTGTATTTTCTAATTTCTTTCCTCCACGGATGTTGTATGCAAAAAGCATTCATCCTGCATGACAACAATGATGTCAAAATAACTCTGTACCTTAAAGCAATTAAGTCACATTCTGATGAATCACTAATTTTGATTTGGTATTACTAACATAAAACTAAAAAAGAAAAATATAATAATAAAAAAAAAGAATAATAAGATAAGAAACTCTGTTACAAACCTTAAAAAAATATTTATTTTCAATCCCTTCTCATCCTCCATGTCCACATCAATAAAGATGTCAAGTAATTCGTACCTTAAAGAAATTACGTCATCATTAATAACTCATTTTGATTTGTTTTTACTAACATAAAACTGAAAAAGAGAAATATAATAATGAAAAGAAAAAAAACAAGAAAAATAAGATAAGAAACTCCATAACAAAATTTAAGAAAATATTTATTTTCTAATCCCTTACATCCTCCGCAATTTCTAATCCCTTACATCCCTCCGCAACAATGTCATATTCAGAACACATTCATCATCCCTCGATGCCCACATCAACAATGGTGTCAAGATAACTCTGTAGCTGTGCATTATTCTGCCTTCGGTGTACAAAAATGAAAACTAGAGTAAAAAAAAAAGAATGAGGAACATTAACCATTAAACAACCAAGAAAAGAAAATTCACATACAGATAGTAACATGGGATGCGTGCTCTTCTTATTTCTCTTATCTTGAAGAATGAATCTTTTTATCTAATGGATGATATGAACAGAAGAGATAAAGTGACTAAGAGGAGGAGAGAAAAACGATAATAAAAATTACAAATATAAATTCAAATTGAAAAGAAACTGTGAGTGAAAACTAAAGAAATAAATGAAGAAATAAAGATATATTTCAAAAAACTAAATTCAAAACTGTTTTACATTCAAAAACTCAGATATGCAACACTTCTTGGTACTTGATAATAAGCATTTTCGAAATTAGTAAAAATCTCAAGTTTTTCTGACTTAATATTAAATTGTCCCTTCTCTTCACAATATCGTACAATATTACATACAATAATTGCGTATAATTTAGTAATTATTATTTCCTTAATATACTATTACCTTTCTCTTCAAATCTTCATCTTGGTTGTAAATAAAAAAAACATGCAAAGAGTACGAGAACATCACATCCATGCGTATTTAAAAAAAAAAAAAACTAAATTCTAAAGTTGGCTATCTTTTATGGGATCTATTTTAATTTTAAGTTCTTAATATCTAAATCACAATGGAAACTAGACTATTTTTTGAAATTCTCAAGCCAATTCACTTTTAATTGCTTAAAATATACACACGGAAGTTACACGTATGTTAAATTGATTGGAGTTAGTCCAAGATAAAGTTTGAGTTTATATTAGATGTATTTTGATGTTTAAAAATTTGTTAAAACATGTGGAAGTTGATCGATAAGATTTTAGTTGAATTATATTAAATATTGTCTGAATTCTTGTTTAATATGGTAATTATTAATTAATTGTTGAATTTAAGTGTCAATTTGAAATTATATTTTTTTTCTAGAATATAAAGAGTTATATATAATATTTTGATTGGACAATGAAAATGTGATTTCGATGTGTTTATAGAAATTTAGTTATATTATATGTTTGAAAAAATGTTGAGATTCTATTTTCTTCATCATTTTTCATTTAAGTAGAAATTTTGTTAAAACAATTTCTTTAGCTGATTATTTACTCAAATGAAAGATTGTCATTCAAATGAAAAATGTAACTCTTTCTTTTTAACTTATTTTTAATTTTGAAGTTTTTTGGATTAAGTGGTGTATCTCCTTAAACTTATGAATTATGTGTAAATTTTTGTAATCATATTCTTTATTGTCTATGTTTATAAACCTTGCTCATATTCAAACCTTAATTCTCTTTTGTTGAGTTTAAAAGTACTTTTTCATTACCAAATTTGTTTACTATTGAGAAGTATAATATAGGGATCAACGCTATTCAGAAAATGAAATATTTAAATTTCATTGGTTTCTTAATCATGATATATTATAGGTAAGTACTAGATAAAGGTTATTGCATTGTAATTATAAGAAGTTATTTAGACAACTTGTGATAGTGGATACATTTTGATTATAAAGTAAGTGTTAGTATTTAGTGAGCATATTCAATATTTGTCTTTTAAAGTTGTCCAGTTAAGAATTAAGATTTCCACTGATTAAAATTTGTTTAGTGTTTTATTATATGAGAGATAGTGGGAATATATGATAATTGTTTTATAATCGTTGTTTTGTGGGAATTAAGAGAGGAATATAAAGAAAATGAATTAGAAAGGTAAAAGTAGGAGATATAAGTAAAGAAAAAAATTGTGCGGATGAAAAGAAATTGAAAAGGTTATCCCCTTGTTTAAGAAATTGAAAAAGTTACCCCACTTGTTTGGATGAGTAAAAATAAATAAAAAATGTATAAATTTTGTCCTTAGACAAACTAAAAGAAATTACTCTTTTCTTTCTATTTAATTTAAGTTTAATTTAGAGGATAATGATATGTTTGGATTAAGGAGAAGAAATGTTAGAATTTTAGGTTGTAAATTTAGATTAATTTAAAAAGAAAGTGTGAAGAAAATTAAGTTGTTTAAATTAAGGTACGAAGAGAGAAAATTTATTAAAGTTTGTAAATGATATGAGATAATTTTTAATTTTTTAAAATATTAGAATGTAAATTTATCCTAATCTTTAAAAGAGAAATAATTTTATAAATTTTAGTAATTAAAATTTGTATACTTATTTTTATATATTATAAATATTTTTTTATTAATTATTAGTATTATTTTTATTAATAATATTATTAAATATTTTTATTGCTTAAATTTATTTAATATTTTTATTTTTATTACAGATACATATGAAAAATATTTTTATAAAATAAAAAATAAAAAATTATTGTTAATATTATTATTAATAAATTTTTAAATTATTATTAGATTTTTAACTTATATTTATTTTATTATTATTATTATTAATTTAATATTATTATTATTATTTTAAGTGTTTGCTAATGGATCCCGTGAAAATTAGTTTTCTTCCTGTCAAATTCTATTTTCTCAATCCATTGGTGAAAATATTATATTTTTATCTTATATTCCTCTTGTATAATTCATCTAGTACATTTCTAACCAAGTTAAAATTACGAAAATCAAATAATCAACTTGCGATTAATGATTAGATAATAACATTAAAAATATACTTTTACATCACATAAATGTTTACCATGTTCTATTTGATTCAAAATAATTGAATAGTAACATTTGAATTTGAACAAAAATATTTTAAGGAACTGATAGATTGCAATTTTATGGACTCGGTTATGTTCTGCCCTTTTCAATTCATACCAAAAGAGAGAGGGAACATAGAAAATGCTTTTTTTCCTCTTTCATCTGTCTGACTGACCTGTTCCTTTTTCAATATTGTTTATAAAATATATTTTTTTCTAACTTTATTCTATTTTTTAAATATATCTTCGTTGATTTAAGATAAAGATGTAATTTGACATCGATTAAAATAAAAATATTATATAATATATAAGTTAATGAAAATTTTATTTTATAAGTTATTTTTGTAAAATAGAATGAATTGAAAGAGGCAAAAGCATGAAAAAGGTAGAGATAAGGTTCGTGAAATTGAGGATAGAAGAAGGGTATTGGTCAAGTTAGGTGACCTTTGACCAAGTCCAGTTTGGTAATTCTGATTAATTCTCTCTTTTATTTTCCACTTCTTCAATTCAACCAAACCAATTATGAAAATGTGTGTGTACCTTTATGGAATGTTGTTCTAGCAATCATGTTTTCTTCACAATTTGCTACCCTACTAATACTCTAAACCAATGCATTATAACTTTTAATCAATAAATAAACAATAAAAACACACACTTAATTTCTCTTCTTATATATTCTCTGTATCTGGCTTCAATTTAATGTCAATTTAATGGAAGTACAATTCTTTAAAATAAATTATTACAAAATTTGTTTCAAAAGTCATCTATTATTTTGTTTCAATTTTGTAGAGACGAAGAATAGATTGTCGAGAAGCAATAAAAGATTATTCCACGCTATAGATGATTTTACTCATAAATAATTGTTTTTTTTTTCTTTCTATTCTAATAGACTATTTCTCACAACTTAGAATATGTTGGAATAAACATATTTGTAAAAAAGTTTTATACAAAAGAATAAGTAAATTCTTCAATAAAAAATAATTTTATATTTAAACTCATTTACATAAATTTCTTCATATTGGGTTTACAAAATTATTTTAATTATATAACTTCATTTTAACTTGTGAAAATGTGTATACATATTTTTATTCTTTTAGAGCTATAAATGTTTATTACAAAAAAATTATTAAATTAAAATTAAGTTTATTTCACTATTTGAATAAATTAGATATTATTTTATACACCAAAAAAGTTATTGATATCTAAAATACTTTCTATTATTAATAAAAATTTATAAAATATTTTATAAATTGATATCTAATCATTAATTAACAATATTTTATTAATAATAAAAATCACTCTATATACGAATAATTTTGTAATATCTAAAACCGTATCTAATTTAGTCAATGGTAATTAATTATTTTTTTTTCTAAATTTGACTATTATTTAATGATTTTTTTAATGGTTTATAAATAAATTTATTTTAAAAACAAACTTAAGAATAAAATGATAACGTATTCAAAGGACACAATATTATTTAAAACCAAACACTTGAACTTATAATCAAATAATCACTTAAAATTAATTCCAATACTTAATAAACAACATATAAACTCTTTTTAATGATAAAGTTAATCTTCAAAAAGTTATAATACTTTTCCTTTTCAATTCTTATATCTAGTTTGATGCATTACATAAAACCATTTTTTTTATATACGTTTTTATGTATGCAGTAATTTATTTTGCTACCAATTATTTAACACTTACTTTTTCTAAACTAAACATATCAATAAAAACGTGTTTATTCAATTTTAACTTAATGAAAGGATTTTCTCAACTTAAAAATAAAAATAAAAATTTGTTATATGTAACAATTATAATAATCTACCATTGATGCCAAATTCAAAATCTCAATCATTATCACTATATTATTATTATAATAATAACTATTATTATTTTTGTCACATTTATTATCACATTCTAACCATAAAATAAGTTTTGAAAGTATTTGAAGAATAAGAGAGTAATGTTTCGTTTAATTTAATGTTATGAAAGGTGTATTAATATTGCGTAACACCGGAAAATGTAGATTATACCCACCTTCCATCTTAATTATGGTCAAGGAGTTGTGTGCAGAAGGCAAATGAAAAGAGAAAACTGAATAAAATTTTAAAAAAATACAAAATCTGAATATAACTAAAAGTAAGAGTAAAAGATAAAATAAAATAATAATTTTCTTAAAAATGGATGTGAAAAAATATAACGCAGAGCAGTAGAAGCAGTTGGATAATAGATGGAATTAATGTAATTTGAATAAATTATTGAATAAACTTTATATTAATGTGAATCTATCTAGAAGGGAATTAGTAGCGAATCGAGAAACGCGCAAATCATCGATCAAATAAACTCTTGAAATCAACGTCGCTTCTTCACTTCTATTCCGATCCAACAATAATGGAATCAAAATATGGTTTACTTTTTCTTTTTATAAACAAAATATCGTTTACTTCCTAACACTCTTCTCACTTCTCACCAACGTCAAACTCCATTCATTCACGTAATATCTTCAAGTCAATACACAACCACAAACAACAACAACAGCAATAATAATAATAATAATAATATTTACATTAAGTTTTGTAACAGTTAATAAGGTATAATAATTATGAGAAAATGAATAATTAAGGGTGGCGTTGGGTTGTTACCTGGCGCGAGAGCATAAGCACATAACTACCGTATCTAAAATAGCACAGTCTTTCTGTTGGTGAAAAAAAATAGTTTGAAGTTTATTTATATTGTTTCGTCTTCTCTGTTGTGTTGTCGCAACGGAGGGAGAGAGAGAGCTTGACTTAGTTAGAGGGAAGGAAAAAGGTAAAAGTAAAGGTGCAGCATATTGACTCTGTGTGGAAGGCCCTAAGGTTCTCGTTTCTTTCCGGAACGGCCAAGAAGGTGCCAACGCCAACGCCAACGATGTCTGTGGTTAAAGCTTTGCATTGCGCTTCCAATACCACCTCGTCCTCGTCGTCTTCGCGATCCGCATTGTGATTCTAAAGCTTTCTTTTATTCTGTGGATTCACCCAGCCATGCGGTGGTTACCCACGCTTTCCTTCGCGCCTTCCAGTTCCTCCTCGTCTTCCTCCGCAACTGCCACCGACCACCGCCGGAAGGCCAAGCTATTCGGTAATTCGGGCAAGAAGCGCGCCTGCCACGTCGTCGAGAACGATGTCAGGTCGCTTGACGAAGATTCTCCCTTCCCTTCCCCCGGCACGCCTCAGCCCTTACCCCTGCCGGAGCTCGCCGCCTCCCCGGCCCTAGTCCGTAACAAAGACGGCGAGCGCCGTCTTCCTTCGCCCAAGGATGCTGCTACAGCCACCGCCACCACCGGCTTTCAGATGCGGAGGTCATTTTTCAATTTTTCCTTTCTTTCCTTCAACTAGTTTTCTTTGTGGCTTTTCAATTTTGTTAGGTAATTTCCTTAATGAATTCAATTATCACTACTTGACATCATTCCTTGATTTTCATTTTGCACGTTTGTTGTTGTTTCAGACTGAATCATGAGATGCATATATTCGGACTTGTGAAATGAAACTTTATGACATGCCTGTATAGACTTTTCCTTAAACACTTACAAGGAAAAAAAAATATCAAATGAATCTGAGTTTATTTGACAAGTTAAAATATATTTATGCACCTCAATTTTAAAGAAGTTAGATCAGGTAGCTTCTATAAAAGTTACGTGCATAACTTGATTTTAATTATTTAAAAGCTCAATTCATTTTACATTTCTTATTTTGTTTGTGGAGGAATTATTCAAGCTGAATTGATTATGCATTTGCAGTTTTGTACTTACTTGCCATGTGTTTGATGAAGAGATCTCAATGGCGAGTTTGCTGACCTATTTGGCCGAATCTTGTATTGTAACAGTGTTTTTGCTAGCCAAGACACGAGAAGGAACATGGAACAGGCTGAAACTAGGTCATCGAGAATGGTGCATCAAGATGCGAGTGGTTGTTGTGAGAGTGCTCGAGATAACAGTAATACTAATAATAGTAACTTGGTGAGCGTCCCTCATAGGAGCACTATTTCAGGTAGTCCCTTTGCAAGTCCTTTAATGAGTCCACAGAATACAAAAAATGGTGAATTTGTGCCATATTATTATGCGAGTCCCAAAGGAAATCAGTTCTGGTCTGCACCAGAAATGTCTATCTGTGAAACAGGGTTGCTACCTCCTGCCTTCTTTGATCTATCCGTGTCGGGCACAGAAACTTCTCCCTCTCCCACCTCCCATCAAAGTCCACAGAGGAAAAGTCCCCAGCAACACGGCAGAACAATGAGTGGACCTCCATCCCCTATACATTCCAAGTTATCACTTGAACTCTCAATGGTGCGCCGTGAAAGTTGTGCTCCTCCTGTCAGTGTTCACCCCTTGCCCCTGCCTCCCGGGGCTGCCCTGCCCTCTCCACCAGCGGTTGGTACATTTTCCCATGTTAGGTCAGAATCATTGCCAATGAAAAACCAATGGAAGAAAGGGAAACTTATTGGGCGTGGGACATTTGGAAGTGTTTATGTTGCAACCAATAGGTATGTAAATGCTTCATATGTATTTTAAGATCTTTTGCCTATTTTCTTAGTCTCTGAAACAGATGTTGTTTCTTGACAGGGAAACCGGGGCATTATGTGCGATGAAGGAAGTAGAAATATTTCCTGATGATCCAAAATCTGCCGAGTGTATAAAACAGTTAGAGCAGGTTGGTTGCCATTACTTGTTTGTTACCACTGCCTATTTGTTAACTGTGTAAAATGTACCAACAGCACAGAGTGATGTATCTCTTTTGAGTGTGTGTTATGGCTCATATCTCTTATTAAAACTTTGGAATTTTACTAAAGAAGTCAGTGTGGTAATGTCAGTCAATTTCTTGGGAATAGTAATTTTCTTTCCAATCCTCAATGAGAACACATTTTTAGTCGCCTTGTATTCTCTTATTACACATTAACACTGGGAACGATGGCTGCATGATTAATGACATCTTGTAATTCTGCTTAGCAAATTTACTTCTGAAATGTATTATCTTGAAACTTTTAATAACTGATGCAACTACATCGTAATTGAAATTAATTTTTTCTCATTGAACAGTAAAGATGCAGCTCAGAGTAACTAGTCTATTATTTTACCTTTCTGCTTTGTTCTAGCCTTGGCCAATATACATTTTGCTGTGACGACTCCTAATTTCGTTAGTGTCCATTATGCTTAAATACTTTGTGAGGTTGCTTTGCTGTTTTTATGTTTGGCTATATATTTTACCCTCACCTGATTAATTATGGAGATATTTTACTCTCTATATCCTCTTTATCCTTCTTACTGGTTTATTCTCTTTCTCCAGGAAATTAAAGTTCTTAGCCAGCTGCAGCATTCAAACATCGTGCAGTATTATGGCAGTGAAATAGTAAACAAACTCCTACTGCATAATTAGCCGCTCAAGATTATTCATTATTCTGTTACACCCTTAAGACCTTGTAACATCTTTGGATTATGCGTTTGCAGGTTAATGACCGATTTTATATTTATCTGGAATATGTTCATCCTGGTTCAATTAATAAATACGTCCGTGAGCATTGTGGTGCCATAACAGAATCTGTCATTCGAAATTTCACTCGACATATTCTATCAGGGTTGGCTTATTTACATAACAAAAAAACAATTCATAGGTACATTCACAACTTTCAAGTGCTTCATACTAACTTGAATTCAAAACCTTTATATTGATACATATGCAACTACTTTGCTTTTGTTGGAAAATTACTGTTTTCTAGAATTTTTAATTTATTTTATATTGGGACCTTTTGGTCACATCTTTATTTGTTTATATTTTTCTTGTATGCATATAGGGACATCAAAGGGGCTAACTTGCTTGTTGACTCTGCTGGAGTTGTTAAGCTTGCTGATTTTGGGATGGCTAAGCATGTGAGTTCCAAGCCTTCCCCTTTCTTTAATTTACATTTTCTAGTTTCAGTTCTTTTTTTTCATGCTGAGAATGGTTCTGCAATTCTGTAGATTCTTTGTATTTCTTCTTGTTAATAAGATTATCTATTTATCGTTGGAAAATTCCCAAGAAGAAATTGGCATCAGAAACACAGGCCTTAAGTTAAAAAGCTCAAAGTTATTGCTTTTAAAATTCCTTTCTCTCAATTGAGATCAGCAATTTTATGATAAACACAGGCAGATTCAGTTGTTTCTGATAAACTTCTTGCATAATAATCCGGTGCTTGCATTATTTTTCAATTTCATTGCTTGAAGATGTATCCTCATGCTCTGGTGCTTATTTTGTGCTGTTGAATTTGTTCATGGGGTGTTTCATTAAGTTCATAACTCGGGATCCCTTTATGTTACGCAGCTAACGGGGTTCGAAGGTAATCTTTCTTTGAGGGGAAGCCCGTATTGGATGGCTCCAGAGGTATATTATTACACTACACTATCCTGTAATGGCTCGTGCACTCCTTGTTAACACTTTTCTCAAACAGCTTTTGCAGGCTGTGATGCAAAAGGATAACAGTCCTGATCTTGCTTTTGCTAGTGATATTTGGAGTCTGGGTTGTACCATCATTGAAATGTTCACAGGGAAGCCTCCTTGGAGTGAATATGAAGGAGTAAGCACCTGAAGAAAATTTTAGTTTGCCTCTTTTCAACTTTGTTGTTCTCAGGCTACTTCAATACTGTATTGATATAGTATTAGTATAAGATTTCTCATTAATAACAGAATCCCAATAGTTTCCAAAACTACTTATTCAAAAATGGTTTTATATCGCGGTTTATATGAGAATATGGGATTCTGAAATTTGGTAATGGAGGATAATGCACCAATTTTTACTTATTTTGGCAAACCTCAATATGAGCGAGCTAAGGCATCTTTGAGCCAACTTTTTCTGTTTTCAGCTTGTGGATTTGGCAGAGATGCTGTATGTATACGGGTAATTTATCTTGTCGCTTGTTAAATAAATTTATTTTCTAATTATGCAGGCCGCAGCTCTGTTTAAGGTTATGAAGGAAACCCCTCCTATTCCTGAAACATTGTCACCGGAAGGTAAAGATTTCTTGAGGTGCTGCTTTAAAAGAAATCCAGCAGAACGGCCAGCAGCTGCAGTTTTACTAGAACATCGATTTTTGAAAAACTCTCAACAGCCTGATGTTTTATCTCCCACTCAGCTCTATAATGGAACAGGCCTCATGGTGAATACAGTTGTGCCATTTTCTATTTGCCATACCATTCTATTTGTTTGTTATTAAAATATTCTTTTGTTAGCAGGACAAACCACTCAGTCCCATTCAAAAATCTGAATATAAACTTGATCGGTCGTCAATTTCCTGTGCAAACATTGCCAAGGGTAAAGCAGCTGACAGGCGTGGATTTCCCATTCCTTCCTTGGATATTCTTCCTGCATTCTTGGACCAATAACGTTATCCTGTTTTTAACCTCCCATGATCATTGCCCAATTTCTCTGCGCCATGGTTTTTCTCTGCTGAAGTGGGAATCGTCTCACAATAACCACGTAACAGTGGTGTCACGGAACTTTTTTTCTTCCCTTCACAGCACACCTGGTCCAGTACTTGATTGTCTGTGACTGTCAAAAGAAAAAAAATGATATTTTCAATTAACTGAGCTGGGGGAAGCTTTATTTATGCCAATGGCAGGACCACATTGTAGTACTATAGTTTAAGAGACGCTCATGCAGTGACTTGCAGCTGTTGCCGTCATAGGTTCTCTCTTTTGCTTAGTTTATCAATGTTAGAAGTCAAGAGCTTCTTCAGTCTGGAAGTTATGCTGCGCCAGAATATAGTAGCAGTTTTAGAATAATAATGATATTATTATACTAACTTAGAGCGACGAAGCAATGAACCTTCTTAGGTGCATATTTCTTCCTCTATCTATATTAGGATGAAGTCAATTTTATGTAGACATAGTGTTCATCCCTCTCTGTTTGATGAGGATTCTAATTTGGTTGCTTATATTAGATATCTCAATCCTCTCCTCTCCAGACGTGTTGTAACTTGTAATTGTAATAAAGACTCTGAATCTTCAGTTTTGTATTATAAAAACTTGTACTTTCACAGCAACTGCTACATTGGATGGAAGAATAAAGATTGTTGATACCTTCCACAACTCTATCTTATGCTCTCCTCTTTCCCCCTAGCTCTGGTCAAGAAAGTTATAGATAATAGAGGTTAAATCCATATTTAAAATAAAAAACTAATTTGGATTTTTATAAATCCAAATCTAAATACTCGGATTGAATTTTAACAATTATTATATTTTAGTGAAAAATATAAATAAATATAACAATAAAATGTATGTTTCTTCAGCACAGTGTATTTTTACTTAAATTGACTAGCAACTCTTGTTAGGTTTTTATCACAAAAAAATGTTATACTTATTATTAGTTAGAAAAAGAACATAAAGAAGTATTAAATACTTTTATTTTCTTATTCTTGTATTAAATCAAACAAATACAACGCATGTCATTTGTAAAAAAAAAACAGTACAATACTTGAATAATATGTGTATATACATAGTTATTTTTATTGAAATCTATTATTTTATCTTCCAATGGCTAATAATTATAAAATCGAATTAGATGAAATACATTTCAAATCATATTTAATATATTTTTAATATTAAATGCGCTTAATGAATACGTGTTGAACACGATTTTCTTTATATGAATTTGTGTTTAAGTTGAAACTGAAGTGACTTTTTTTTTATATGAAGTCATGACTTTAATAACGTTACTTATTCTTGTAATTTTTGTAATTTCTTTCAAATGTAACGATGGTAATTTCCGCAAAATTGCAGTAGAATGTTAATAAACCCCATTAAAATCAAAGTAATACTGTTAACTGCCGTTGGATTCATTCTGTGGTAAAAAATACTATAACAAACACGTTTTAGCATCAGAAATTAATGATGTAATTTTCCACTTAAGATGCCTGAATTCGGTGTCACATTGTTCCAGAGAAAGAAAAAGACTGAATGAATGAACCAACGATGTAAAGAAAGTTCCATCAGGAGCTATCAATCTAGGGATGATGCACATGTGAGTGAGGATAATGAATAAGTGGTAATTTGGTACTTTATCTCACATGTTCACTGTTAATCTATTATATAAATGTGCAATGTCCTTGGCAAAGTACTTAATTGTCTATGCAGAATAATACTCAGATATGAAAGAAGTTATTAGAAAATAAAAAACAAATTTGTATACTACTAATTCCACCTCTTCATTCCTTAGATTTTGTCTTTCCCTCAAAATGTGATGCTTATAAATTATCTCTTTCTTTATTTGCTCTTACATGAAAGTAACAGATACTCAATCATACCATAGATCCACAATGGCCCCTCACTTGTAAATGATTGTTACTTGTTAGCTTCAAATTTGTTTCAACTTATGGAGTGCAGTTCCAATAAGTTTCTAATCAATTTCAACCAATCAAACTGAGTACTTCCAAACGAGTACGTTATAATGAAGGTAAAACAAGAGAAATTCATGTAAAGGTTATATTCTGTGAATGCTATTGTGGACTATGTTGTGAAGTGGTCAAATATATATCCCATGATTTTTAGCTTTTAAATTAACTTAAGGTGCTCATTTTATTATGCATCACATTATTTTCATTTTATTTCAAAAAATACAATAAATGATTTTTTTATTATGTCACTAACAATTAAGTATTAACTATTAAACTGAAATATCTTTTTGCAATAAATAACCGAATATACTTAATTTATTAAGTCTCTCTCTTTTGTATTATGAAAAATAACTGTATTTTACAATTTTTTAAAATTATTATTTTAGACTTAATTTTAAAATATCATTTTTGAAAAATCTTAATTTGATAAATTCAGTTCTTTTAACGTAGATTAGTTTAGGGAAAATTGCACTTATGTTTTATGTTATGCTAAATGACACTTCGCATTTTTTTTTAATTTTAAAATAGATACCTCTCTCTCTTTTTTTCTCAAAACAAAATGACATTCATTTTTTTTAGTTTTTAAAAAGATATTTACTCCTTATGATTTTTTTATGATGATATTAAACTTATTTATATTCTTTATTAAAGTGAAGTACATTTTCTTTATTTTATTTTCAAATATCATATTCAGCTAGAACATAAATATATATTTTTTTAAAAATTTTAAAATAAATTTGAAAATTAAAAATTTTTATAAAAAAAAAATAAAGAGGTGAGTTTTATTTTATTACAAATATAAAAGAGATAGATTACAAGAAAATCATTAAATAGAAACTAATTTTAGAAAAAAAAATAATTAGTTATTATATTAATTGAGTTAGATATTATTTTATAAACTAAAAAATTATTGGTATCTAAAGTAGTTTCTATTATCAATAAAAGTTTATAAACTAGTTTCTAAAATTGGTATCTAACATTAACTACCAAGATTTTAGTTACTAACTATTAATATGATATTAGTTCTTGTTAAGTATATAAAATCAAATGCAAATAATATAATTCTCTTGAATGGTAAGGCGCGCTAGTTGCTAAGATGTTAAAGTTCTTCATGTTGTTGGTTGTATTTGATTAATCCACTTCTAAAGACAAAAGTAACTTTAAGGGTGTGTTTGGTAGGGATGGCAAAGCGGGCCAGCCCGCCCCGCATTGGCCCGCCCCGCGTTTGGCCCGCAAAAATACGGGACGGGTTGGCCCGCCCCGCAAAGTTATTGCGGGCTAGAATTCCCGACCCAGCCCGCGTTCTTTTTTTTAAAAATTAAATATTTATTTTTTTACATTTTGTTATTAAAAAATTGTCAAATTAAACCTATATATTTGTTATTATCAAACCTAATTTTTTTTCCTTCCTTTTCAAATATAGTCAAA
>Ga0123342_1003091_pt1 | contig 27059 bp, 14 predicted proteins | sample Turbeawhitnodule_FD_89960 | JGI IMG/M metagenome (GOLD analysis project Ga0123342, IMG submission 89960) | Root nodule microbial communities of legume samples collected from Mexico - Turtle bean Mexico white nodule | ecosystem: Host-associated > Plants > Roots > Nodule | place: Mexico: Nepantla...
AAAAAAAAAAAAAAATAAAATATATATATAATATAAAAAATAAAAAAAAAAAAAAAAATTTATTTTTTTATTTTTTTATATATATATATATATATATATATATATATATATATATATATATATATATATAATTGTACTGGTACAATCGGACGACTTAGTGAGTCGGTTCGAATTTCGAATCATCAGTCCACTCGACCACGATAAGGTCACGTGATAATATGTGGACGACTGATCCATGACGACGAGTCATGACAGGGCTAACCCATAATTAATAGTTGTTTAGCGAAACCCTAAACACGAACCAATGTCCTAATCCGGCCCACCAACGAAGGTCTATTAAGGTAATATAAATAGTGCAGATTACAAGAACTAAGTACGTTATTATCTACCGTATTCTAACAACCGAGTGCCGACACCCTGACTGACTTGATAGTTAGAGTGTCTTATGCAGGTACCATCCCAATCTGTACTACTAGACGATCAAGAGGAGAAAGGAGAAGCAAAAAACTAAGAGAGGACTGACCAAGTGAAGGAGCAAGACAATCATTTTATAGGCTCCAAACATCCGTTCGAAAACAATAAAGATTATAATGTCAAATATACATGTACGTTGGTTGAGTTATTCCAAAAGATGACACAAATACTATATCATGAAGATGAAAAAAAATACAACAATATAATATTAACCAAAAAGCAACTTTCAACGTATATCTTGTTCTATGAAAAGCAATGGAGCAAGGTTAAACTATTTTTCCATATAAAAAATTTATGTTGGATAATCCTAGAAAATATGCTTTGTGGACTCTTGCTATTAAGAGAATAAAAAATTAAGTCCTATCATATATTACTAAACATCAATGTATATATTTCTAACTATTTTTACTAATCATCTCTTAATTTCACTAGTCTTTTATAATAAAACATTTTTTAAAATAAGTTAAACCAAGTTTTCATATATACATAAGTCAGATTAAACCTTTAAATAAAATTTAGTGTATGTATGATAAAAATATTTCATCTAGATTATATATTTGATTGAGAAATTTTGATTTATTTGTGTTTAGGTAGCTTTTAAACATATTTTTAATTATTTCAATAATTAACTCACATCAACCTTTCAAAACAAGCTATTAAAAAAACTAGTATTTTACAATCTTATATCTCAAAATAATAATAAAAAGTCTAACGTATCATCACAATTTTTGAACTAATTGTTTTAGTGTTACACTTTTTCGAATGATTGATTAATGATAAACCATTTATTATTATTACTATTATTATACTTTTAATTATTCAATTATTCATTTCTAGTTTTTAAATAAAAAATTTATTTAATTGAAAAATAATAACTAGTTTAAATAATAATGAAAATATTTTTCTCACACAAAAAAATTAGTTAAATTCGATATAACTTTTTAAATAATTATCTATATCTTCCAACAACTTTCAATTAACTTCTGAGGTAAATTTGGGTTAAATTTTCAGTTAATTTAACCAAAATAATAGCCTTATTACATGTAAATAAATCAATGCCAAAATTATTTTCTCTTACAAGAGCAAAAGATTCTCTCTCATTGTTACCAAGTATAAAGAAAATCTAAATTTTAGGAAGACTGTAAAATCTAATTCAGGAAAGGTGAGAACAATTTTCATAAAAAAAAAAAAGATTTGTTTCTTGGTTTTCGGAAACAGAATTGATTAATTAAATTGTAGTAATTTTAGAAAGTAATTTAATATATTTATTATTGAATATGTTTAAACAAAAACAACCAGTCAAAGCTTGACCACAGAACACCCGCAATTGCGAGAGAGGTAAATAAAAAAAAAGAAAATAATTAAATGATTTTAAAAACGGAAAGAAAGAAAAAAGAGAGAGGGTAATTGAGTAATTTGGCAGTGGAAAATATAAAGGCACGTTGGAAGAGAATCAGAGATCCCAGATTGGCACATTATTTAACGTTGCCACTTCCTTCTGTTTCGGACCCTCAAACCTTTTCAAACCAAAACCCGAAACAACAAAAAACGAAACAAAGAACAACAAACACAACCAAAACGGTCTCGTTTCGTTCCTTCCTCCCAAACCGCAACTTCTTCTTCATTACAGACATAACCGGCGATAAAATTTCTCGTCTCCCAATTCGACGTCGTTTTGGCATTCCCTTAGCGTCGCCAGCATGTCGTCCGGCGGCCCCACCACGACTTCCTCCAACACCAGCCCAAGGGTCGCCGCGGGGCCCACCACCACGCGCCGTCGCGTGCCCGACAACATCAGCAACAGCGCGGTCGACGCGGAGAAGCAGCTGCCGCACCAGCAGGTCTCCTCGAGTTTCTCCGATTTCTCGGAGGTGGAGACCGACGAGACCTCCGCGCACGTCCACGCCCACGCGCACTCCCACGCGCACCCGCACCCGCACGCCCACCACCACCACCACCTGCACCCGGTGACGCGCTACCTGCTTCTCCGCGCTCGTATCCTGCTCTGCGTGCCGGAGTCTCTGTTCCTGCGCGTGGAGCAGCTGGCTCTCTGGGTGGCGGGCTCCGTGCAGGGTCTGCGGTCGGGGAAATATGTCGGGAGGAAGATCTTTGCGGCGCTGATCGGCTTGCTGGTGATGTCGGTGTTCCTGAAAGTGTCGCTGCTCGGAACCGGCGTGGAAATGAACGGGAGAAGATTCAAGAGCATTGAGAACGGCCAACTCATTCTGCAGCGTTTCAAGGAGGATTGGGCCTACGCGCAACGGGTCATTACCGAAACCCGAAATGAACCCTCCATGCCCAAACGGGTCCTCGAGAGACTCCCGGTAACTCTCTCTCTCTCTCTCTTCACAAACGCGCTTTTCTCCAAAAAGCGCTTTTCACTCTCTTCTTTCCTTCTCGTCATTGCTCTAAAAATTCCGTTTCGGGAATCGTGGTTTTTTTTAACCCCTTTTGCCTTTTCTCCCTGTGTGGAAAACGTCCAGGGATAAATAGATATGGGTTCGTTGCAGAATAATACACCATCGAAAAGGGTAAAAAGCTTTTAAAAGTGGTCCTTTGTTTTTTCTTTATATTTTTTTTCTGCATAAGAATGGCAAAGAAAAAAACAATTTAGTTTGTAATTTTTTATATAATTTCTCTGAATAATCTGATTTTATTTTTACTTTTTATTGCTAGAAAGTATAAATCCTTGGGGAAGATAATTTTCCATACATTCTCTCAATAGAACTTTTTAAGATTTAAAAACGTTTCAAATTTACATAATAATTAACCAGCTTTTTATTTTATTTTTTGTTCCTTTAAAAGCTGAAATTTTCCATTTTATAAGAACTGAAATCAATAGTTTATGTTTTAGAATAATATGTTAAAAGGGTACTTGACAAAATCAAAATATATTTATTTTATAGAAGCTAACTATGTATTTAAATTTATTTTTTAATCTTTATTATAATATTGTATGAGAACAAATGGAGTGGCAGAATGGGAGATTCTCTTGACTGGTGTGAAATGGTTTGTTTCCGTTGTGTTGTGAGGTTGACATGTCTCCGGTGACTGATATTTGGACTTTTTTGGCCAAAATTTGACTTTTTGCATATGAGTGGTGGCAAGTGGTGACGCGTGTAACTGTGTTCAATGTTGGGTACTCACAAGGTGGCTCTGACCATACAGTGATTGTAAAGCATTCTATTCTATGATATCTCACACGTTTCGTTCGAATTTTCTTGTTCCTTGATGCTTCCATGATACATACATAGCTGGCTGTGCTACATTGTCGGTGAATTGTCTTAAGTGATTGGTAATCTAGAATTGAGGATTACTTAACCAAATTTAGTTTTGCAACCATGTTATGATTCTAGATTGCTTAAACACTTTTCCTAGTGACTTCATCGTGATTTGTTTTTTTGTCCTTCTTATGATGTTTTATTTGTTCGTTTGTTGTCTTCTTTTTCAATAGACTCCAGAAATATGGATAAAGCCAAACAGTGACAAGTATTACCAATGCGTTTCTCGACCCAGGAATGTAATAAGTATGTGTTGTATTTGCAACTTGATCAGTCTCAAGCTTCACTATGCCTGATCAACTTTTGTCTCACTTGTCATTCCTTCTTTTTTTGGTTCAGGGCCATTGAAGACAAATGGATATCTTCTTGTTCATGCCAATGGTGGATTGAATCAAATGAGAACTGGGGTAAGATGATAATGAAATATAGGATCATGTGTATGAATTTCGAGTGATGGTGGTGTTCTAGTTTTCTGAATGATGTTTGTATTTGCTAATTCTTAGAACCTTCATTGACTTGCAGATATGTGATATGGTTGCAGTGACAAAAATAATGAATGCCACTCTGGTCCTTCCCTCTCTCGACCATGATTCGTTTTGGACTGATCCGAGGTAGATTTTCCCATATAATTTGAGTGGAACATTTAGTGTTATCTCCTCATGTTACCCTTTTTTCCAAAGTATAATGTCCCTAATATATTTCAGTGACTTTAAAGATATTTTTGACTGGAGGCACTTCATGAAAGTTTTGAAAGACGACATTAACATAGTGGAGTACTTGCCGGTCAAGTATGCATCCTTGAAACCTCTTGTGAAGGCCCCTGTTTCCTGGTCTAAGGTTTGGAGCATTCACCAATTCTGTGACATCAAACACTTGTGTTCTTTCTTAGTGCAATAGTGGCTTAGATGTTTTGTTTTCAGGCTAGTTACTACAGAGGTGAGATTCTCCCATTGCTGAAGCGACACAAGGTTGTGCAGTTTACTCACTCGGATTCCCGGCTCGCCAACAATGGCCTTGCTTCCTCTATTCAGAAGCTGAGGTGCCGTGCCAATTACCATGCTCTCAAGTACACAGCAGAAATTGAACATCTTGGAAGGATTTTGGTGGCTAGGCTAAGAAACAACAATGAGCCATATATTGCCCTTCATTTAAGGTTTTTGTCCTTTCTTTGTTTGCTCTCATAAACTAAGTCTCATTGGATTAACTTTCTTTGTTTATTCAAGGACCAAAAGATATGATATGACAGTTTTTCATGTGTTGATCTATGTTGTTTGTTTGCATATAGATATGAAAAAGACATGCTAGCCTTTACTGGATGCAGTCACAATCTCACTGCTAAGGAGGCTGAGGAACTAAGGGTTATGAGGTATGATGTGAAGCATTGGAAGGAAAAAGAGATTGATAGTGTGGAAAAAAGATTGCAAGGGGGGTGCCCTATGTCGCCTAGAGAGGCAGCTATTTTTCTCAAGGCCATGGGGTACCCTTCCACAACAACAATCTACATTGTTGCAGGACCTATTTATGGTGGCAATAGCATGGAAGCCTTTCAATCTGAGTTTCCCAATGTCTTCACTCATTCCACCCTTGCAACTGATGAGGAGCTAGAAACCTTCAAGCCATACCAAAACCGTCTTGCTGCTTTGGACTATATAGTGGCCCTAGAAAGCAACGTCTTCGTATATACCTATGATGGAAACATGGCTAAGGCAGTGCAAGGTCACAGGAGGTTTGAAGGGTTTAGGAAAACCATCAATCCTGACAGGTAGGTTTACAGAATATAAATCACAATCTGATCTTTAATTGTCCTGTCAATAGAGAAAACAATGAAATAATAGTCAAAAAAAGGTTTTGATGGAAGAAACATTGTTGTTTCTGTTTAAAGAGAAAAAGACAACAAAATTTCTTCCATCAAAACCTTCCTGATCATTTCCTATAGAAAGAAAGCAGTTAATGTTTTTGTGTAGAGAGAAAAAGACAACAATATTGACAGCAATAACATGACCAAAACTAATCTGGGAGTTGTGATCCTTGTTTTCTTAGGGGGCAAGTTGTGTTGCCATTTTACATGTTACTGATGGTGTAATGTGTCTCTTGAACTTTTCAGGTTGAATTTTGTTAGGCTGATCGATCAATTGGATGAGGGTGGCATATCTTGGGAAGCATTTGCTTCTGAGATTAAGAATATACATTCCAGTAGGCTAGGTTCGCCTTATCTTAGACAGGTAGGAGAGTCACCAAGAACAGAGGAGAATTTTTTCGCCAATCCCTTTCCTGGTTGCGTGTGTAACAAGTCTGAGGAGCAAATTTCAAGCCATAAACTAGACCATCGGTTTGGAGTGCAGGCACAAAGATAGTGTCTTTGTTTTGTACAAGGTAAGGCTAAAGAAACAGTGTGGTTTCATCATGCATTACATATGACATTGCGTTAAAGTTGAAGGGAAAGCTCATGGAGGCTGTGGTGGGAATGTGCTTCCTTTGTCCAACCTGGTTCATCATGATGAGGCTGCTGAAGAATCAATGGGGCCTTGTGGCACAGAAAAGGGCAAGAATGGAAGGGTTTTTTTTTTGTGTATAATCAAAAGGCACACTATGGTACAAATAGAGAAAGCAAAGGTTAGAATTACACTGGTGGGGATATTGACATTGACAATAGTTACCCCTTTTGATGGGAGAGTTATACTGTTAAAAATCATTTCATATTCATTGATTCTTTTTTGAAGGATTCTTGCCAAATGGAACATGTTTCCAATTTTGGATTGAACAGTTGTTTGTTGATACATAGGAATTCATACGTTCACAAATAGATCTCTTGTTTATATGTTTTAATTCATCTTGTATCTGTCTGCCATGAATTGCAGACTATTGTAGAAATATTGTTTATTTTTTTTATTCTTATTCATTAACTTATTTTGTAAGCTAATATCTCATTATTTTTCTATGGATAAAATTCTCACTGTTTTTAAATGAAACGCTTGTGCTTTTGTGAAAGACAGCTAATGAAAACTTTTTTCAACATGGTTTATGCTACTTTGATTGGAGTGATGGGTCATTTATCTTCTTCTTTTTCTAAAGAATCTCTTAGAAAGTAATTCAAAATTTATGCCATTTTTTTAATTGTCAATCTTGAGACTTGACCTTTAAGCACACTTGAGTTGATTTGATAAATAATTTGGGAGAAAATTAAACTTATCTGTCCTTATGTTATATGATGAATACTTTATTTTCTGGGAAAATATTTTCCTTATTTTTAATGTGATAGATGTTCATCTTTCTTGTATTTTTAATAATATGATATTCCTCTTGTCTTGTTTGATTTAAAAGTAATGCATTTAGTAAAAGTTAAATAAAATATTATGAAAATTGAAATTGAAATTTTAAAATATAATCTTAAAATATAAATGTTGTGATCAAGTTTTTAGTGAACTTTTTCCTATGAAATCTAGTAATTAGTTATTGTGAATACAATGACAATATAATGAAAAATTCATACATCATACTGTTATTAATATATATTATTTTATTATACATGAGACATCAGATTAAATTGAAACATTCATCTTCTCAATAGGTGAATAAAGATTAAATAAATTAAAAAATAAGAAAAAAAGGAAAATAATATGGAAAGGAAAAGTGAGTATATTTTTTAACAAGATAAGTTTCATCATATAAATTTTTTTGAACAAGTTTCATCCCATAAAAAATTTGAAGTGGCAAGATCATCTATAGATTTACAATATTCCTAACAATTTAAATTTATTTATTCATTTCAACATTTATCCAAAAGAAGTTGGATTGGAGGTTGAAGTACCAAAAGAGGAAATTAAATAACCTCATGAACTTAGTGATCTCTCCATGGCACAACAAATACAAAGATTGCTAGAGTTTCAAGAAATATGTAATCTTTAAATAAATAAAAAATATTTATTTATCTCTTAGGCATTAAAAGACATTACTTTCTTTTTGATGAACCATATGAGATAACATTACTTTCCATGCTTAAATAGCCTAAACCCTGAAATTATTAAAATAACATTACTTTCCATGAAACATGCATGCATAACACTTTGGAACATCATCTTATGCATTTTCTTTAAATCAAGCTTTTGGCTGGGATCTAGAATTTGACCATTCACTCCATATGTAAAATTTGATGTCCTCAGTAACCTATTAAATTTGAATTTCACTATAATTTATCAATAAATTAAAAAAAAATCATATTTAACCTTAGTAAAATGGATAAATAGTTTTTTTTTACAATCGTTCCTCTAAATATGTAGAGGAATCTTAACATTCTTCTAGAAAAAAATGAGAATCTTAAAGTAACACTAACATATTTGAAGATAAAAGAAGAAAGAAAGATGAAGATATACCAAAACAAGAGTAAAAAAATAAGAAGTTAGAAAAAGAGGTTGGAAAACATAAAATAAAAAATATTTCATAAAAACAAGATTCTTTATTTTAAAATATCTAAAAATTATTTTTTTTTTCTAAAAACATTTAAAAAAATGTTTTAAAAGAATATTCTCAAAATATTTTAAATAAATTTTTCTCTAAATAAAACTTATAAGTGATTTCTAATATTTAATAAACAAAAATGTTTAACATAAGTATGACTCAAAGTGAAAAATATTTAATGTTAAAGAGGGATTGCCTTTTAAATAACTTGCATTTTTTTAAGTCACTTATACTCTTTCCTTTTCAAAAGGCTTTGCTTGTATACTATATTGATAGTTGTAGGTGTTATAATTAGTTTGAAGACAGTTTATAACATTGTTTGACTTTAGTTCTTATACAAGTGACTCTTTTATCTTCTTTGTTTCTCTATATTGTTATGAGAAAGTTTAGAACTATTGTAGACTGCATTTCTACTTAGTCTTACTATATGTTATGTTCTAATATGATTTAGGTTATGTTTTAATATGGTTTGTAGGCATGATGTCACGTGTTATGATTCTAAGTCCTTGTTACATGTTGCTTCCTTATCTTCTGGGTCCTCTTAGTCTTCTCGACCTTCTCTGGTAGGAGTATTTTCAGTTATACTTTGACGTTCAAATCAATTTAGGTTCGAGTAAATGTGTTAGTTTTGGATCAAAATTTTCATACCTTTCCCATAGAGTGATTGTGTATTTCTAGGACTGTTTCTTATTGCACCTCCATATCTTCTTCTGCCACCTCCATACACAATATAAAAATACATTTTTATCCTTCTTGTGTCACCCTCATAGAGTAATTTTCGGATTATGTAATCCGGAAACTCATTTGAAAAAAGACTTCTAAATAAGACTTCCAGATTATGTAATCCGGAAAGTAATCATGCATATGAAAAAAGGCTTATGAATTATGTAATCCGTAAGCTAATTACAAATTTGAAAAATGACTTCCGGATTACGCAATCCAGAATATTATAGAGGGACATTTTTGAAAATTCAAAAATTTATGGAGGTGAGAGAAGAAGGTATGGAGGTATAGGAAGAAACAATCATTTATAGAGGTGACTTTGGGCCTTTAGTAGTAGGGATGGCTAAGCAAGGCCCAATCACCTTCTAATCATGATTTAAGCTTTTTCCTATTTGTACTCAAAATCACTTAATTACGCAAACCATTCATAACTAACTTTCATAAGTGATTGAAGAGATCATCCTACAATCGTCTTAATATTATTACAAGGTTCATGTGAATAATGACTATCATATTTTTGATGTGACAATATATTTCGTATTTTTATATTGTAAACCATATTAATAACAATGTAAAATAATTTTTATAAGAGTAGTTATATATTGATAAACAATATTAATTATATAACTAATTTACAATTACTTAATTATTTTTAAGAAAAACATAAATAAGAAAACCAATTATTATTATTATAAAGAATTATATATGAAGAAAATTATCACGACATCATTTCTCTTTTTATATTTCACAATAGTCGTGATTCTCAATCAGTTGAGAAAGGAACATTCTTACCAAAAACAAGAAAACAACATTATTCCAAAAAAATTTAAAAATGAAAGAAACAATGTTCGTTGATTCACATATTCTGAGATTGAACCTTTTCAGCCACCAACCCTCTCTCATTCATTCATTTCCTTCATCTGCTGGTACCCATTTGATCCTAAAATATAGCACCTTTCATCCTCTCATGGGTTTTTGATAAAGCAACCGTTTTTGTCACTGGATTTTGAAAACAGCTAGTTTCCATGGAAGGGTTGGTGAGTTCTGGGATCAACACAATTCGTGTTTTTGGTGTTACAAAGCACCAATCTCGTTTTCTTCCTTCATCAACGCTGCATCTGAGGAGTAATAGCGTGTACGGTATTGGAATTGGAATTGGAGTTGAGGAGAAGAAGAAACAGAAGTGTTTCGTTGTGGCTGCATCTGTTGGGGGCTCCAAAGTGGGCCATTTTGAGAACACACTCCCTTCCAAAGGTTATTATGCTATATTATTTATGTACATTACATGTTTTTCATGTTTTTGGGGAACAATAATATAGTGATGTTTTGTGATGGTAGAGGTTCTTGAGCTTTGGAGAAAGGGTGATGCTGTGTGCTTTGATGTGGATAGTACTGTGTGTCTGGATGAAGGGATTGATGAGCTTGCTGAGTTCTGTGGGGCTGGAAAGGCTGTTGCTGAATGGACTGCTAGGTTGGATTGTTTAACTGGGGTTTGTTAAAATTGAAGAGTTTTTGTTTTATTTGAGATTTTTTTGTCGTTTCTGGTATATCTGATTTTAGTGTTGGATTTTCGTAGAGCGATGGGTGGTTCTGTTCCGTTTGAGGAAGCCTTGGCTGCTAGGCTGTCTTTGTTCAACCCCTCTTTGTCTCAAGTTCAGAATTTTCTTGAGCAAAAGCCACCAAGGTGAGACTCAGGGAGACTGAACAATGATTTTGTTAGGAGTTTTCATTGTTTGTTGGCCTTTTTCGGATTTAACATGTTGATGAACAATGACCTACTTTATTGATTAATGTATGAGCATTTTGCTTTTGATTTGGCTTTTAATTTGATAGCATTGAAAGGATTTATTTTGTGCTTTTTTTTTGGGAATTTCCCAATTATGCTTGCCTTAGGTTTTCTTAATTTGTTAGAAGGGGATTGTTGGTGCAGTGGTTAGATTTGTTGCCGTGTGAATAGGAAGATGACAGGTTCTAGTTGTGGAATGAGCCTCTTGTAAATGCAAGGTAAGGCTTCCTACAATAGACCTGTTCTGACCCTTCCCAAGACTGGTCATTGCAAGAGCTTTATAGCATTAGGTTGTACTTTTGGGCTTTTAATTTGATAGCATTGAAAGGATTTATTTTGTGCTTTTTTTTGTGAGTTTTGCTACAAGTCAGGAATTTTTTTGACATAATTCAGCCTGAAATTTACAAATACTCAAATACTGGTTAAAACAAAGTGCAAATTAATTCTGACAAAGTTTCTGGATGTAGTATTTTTGCTTATATAATCAAACATCCTAGTGATGGAAAGACCTCATCACAGTATCACTGTATCTTTAACACTGCAGTTTATGTACTTGTGCAATGTCTTTCTGTAACTGGAAGAGAAATGATGTTAGTTTTATACTATGGTCTACCATTGACTATCAAACCAGTTTTTGTCTGTTTGACATATCCATCCATGTCTGAAACAGATAAATGGGGATAAAGGGTATGTATAGATTCTAGAGATTTGATCACTCTCCCCTAGGATGCTCATTGCAACCACAACCCTTGTGGGCACTTTCTAGCAGTAGCTGAATTTCTATAATACGATATATGTTCTTCCCTACTAATGCATAATCAGTCACCCAATGCAAGTTTATATATATATATATATATATATATATTTGCTTTTGACCCCTAACAAAAAAGAGCTGCATGATTTCCAGAACAAAAAAATGTATTCAAATTGTTATTAAATTCTAATTCAATTATGAAAAGAAACTACACTCTATATACACGATAAAATGAAAGTGCCATAGAGAAATGATACTCTGTGAAAGAGATTTATTGACTTATCCCTACTTAACTTAATCTTTGATGAGACAAACGGTTGATATTTGAATCATCAAAGCTTGACTGATTACTTTCTTTCTCTTCACCTTCTAATCAGACAGATTTGGAATAATGTTTATGATTCTATTTCATAATGTGCAGGCTTTCCCCTGGCATAGAAGAGTTAATCCAGAAGTTAAAGGCTAATGGCATTGTTGTTTATCTAGTCTCTGGAGGCTTCCGCCAAATGATCATTGTACGAAGAATAGTCAATGGTTTTTCTGATCTATTATTGTGTTTGGGAGGAAATGAATAGTTTCAATGGCATGTTGTGAATTTGGATAAACTTGTTTTCTTCTTTATAGTGCACTGCCACTGAAAATATTTCATAACTAGTTCATACAGTCATTGATTGATCGTAATCTTTAAGAGTAGCACAATGTTATTTCCTACACATATCTCTTGCTGAATACATTTATACTTTACTTTAGAATCTGGAATGAATGTGAGAGAGGCTTGATGAATTTTGAACGTTTTATTGGGTATGAAGGAGGGGATCAAATCTGTTATTGGAATTTTGATCAGGGCCTCTTCCATTGCCCTTAAGCCATCCCGCAAGCCTGCTATTATTTTGAAATGCAATGAATATTTAATTAGCAGCTATAGTGCCTGTCTTCTAATGCTCTTCCCATGCAAATGCTTTTTATAGCCTAATGTTGTCATGGCATTCAGAATTTTATGCAGTGCTTTTGACATTTGACATGTTCTATGAATAAAGGATAATGGATTAGATACTTTATTTTTCTAACTTCTGGCACTCTTCTTATGAAGCCTGTTGCATCAATACTTGGAATTCCAAAAGAGAATATTTTTGCCAATCAACTATGTTTTGGGAGCAATGGAGAGTTTCTGGGGTTTGATAAAAATGAGCCTACTTCAAGGAGTGGAGGAAAAGCTGTTGCTGTCCAACAGATCAAGAAGGTTCAGCCTGTAATCACATGTTAATTTCTTTTCTTGCACTACTTTCATTGCTTAAAGCTGATCAAACTGATTTCCAGGCTCGTGGTTTCAATACTTTAACCATGGTGGGGGATGGTGCTACTGATTTTGAGGTAAGAAAACGTATTTCCTGTAATTTTATAGAAAATCTCATTTCCAACTGATTAGACTTTTTTTTTGTAATCTGAAATCACCCATCTGAACACTACATAATGATAATGTTATAATCACTTCTTCTTCTCTTTATATTGTCTTACTAAACTACACAACTTGTTGATTTCACACACAAGTGACAAGAAGGAATGCTGAATTTTTTATTGGTGAACCAACTTGTTTTTACAAATATTTTTGCCAAATTGCTGTATCATTGTTAGTTATTTCCTCTTATGCCTTGTTCATGCCTTGTTCATATGTGATAGTAATTGTATGGTTTTTATGACCCCACTTTTAGGCTAAAAAACCAGGTGGTGCTGACTTGTTCATTTGCTATGGTGGTGTTCAACTTCGAGAATCTGTTGCTGTGAAAGCTGATTGGCTAGTTTTCAATTTTAAAGACCTTATAAACTCATTGGGGTAACTTTTTTTTTTTCCATTTGTTTTCTTCTGAGCCGGCATGAGAAGTTTCCCATGTGAAGAGGATTGGTATGCAGTCACCATCTCACTGTTTAAAATTTTTAGATTTATGTCTTACTGATTTATTTAATGTGTTCTCTGTAGTTGCTACTCAATATTTTTATCTTTGTATTTTTCCTTCGCATGAAAGACTAAACTTTTTTTCGAGGAATTGAATAAATTAACATTTGATCTCTTTTCTTTCTAGTTGTCACCAAAATTTTCTCCTTGGTAAATTAGATTTATTATTCTTTTGTCATTTTTAATTCTTTTGTGGTTGTTATTTTATTTGTGCAAATGCTCATGTTGCTTTTGTAAGAAGTATAAATACACTTCAACATTATGTTGCCAAGCTTTTTTTATTGTCTTTGGAGATGAAATTTCACATTTTAAAGGAAATTAAAATGCATTGAATTTGGACCGTTTACTATTCAAGTTAATTGAAATTTATTTATTTTTTTATAGATATTTCAATTATTACTAAATAAAAGAATATAGTTTAATATTAAACAAGCATTTGGTGATTGTTTTTTTAGTAGTTGTTGGTTGAGATTATTTCTCGGTTAAATTTCAGTAAGATTTTTATAATTTATGTTGATAGGTTTTTTTTTTTCAAATTGACATTGGTTGACATTGATTTTTAATACTGTCAATTATATTTATTTTAGCTGAGAGTGATCTATCAACAATAAATAACTTTGATTGACATTAAGCAAAAAAGTAAAATTATGGTTAACATTAGTTGAAAAATATCTCATCAACATTGATTGAAAAAAAGCCTTAATTAATGTTGATTGAGAAATATTTTATAAAAAAAATCATCCTTTAAAAATTATTTACCCAAACATAAGTTTTGGGCCCGAAACAATTAACAATAACACTACCTTTTGTTTATACAGAGGTTATGATATCACACAAAAATGTCTCTATTGTACAAAATTAGTGGTTAAGACATGTAATATTTTAGCCCATGTATCACCAATCAATGTGTCTAAAATCTCAAATGGTAAGGAGAGGTGTACCTGAAAATTACTTTAGGAATATTCATTCTTTTATTAATCGTTAAAATGAATTCCTATGACTTTCGTTTTACTTGGACGATTTCACCAAAACAATACAATCTTAAGAGTATGTCTTGATAAAACAACCTCATGTTTTGATCATAACAAATTGTTAAAAGTTCATTAAGTGTTTAAATTAAGAAAGTAGCTACACCTGATAAGATGAAGTTCAGATCATATCGGCGCATCAAAATTGCTAATCAACAACAACGCCTATCAGTTGAAGAACGAAGAATAGACGAAAGAACATTAAATAGAACTTTCACGTCATCTAATAAGCATTGTTAGGCGAAAGTTACATAACACAGATCAATTAGAATGTTTGATAAAGAAGTGAAGGAGTATCAAATGATAAACTCAATGTAGACTCCAAGCTAACACAAGATCAAAGAATATTCCTAAAGTTTGAGTCTATTTTTACAATACATATATCCTCAAGAAGACTTGCATTAAACATCAACATTCAAATATATCTAAGGACATGAGCCAAAGCTGCAAGGACCAACTTTCTTGACACAACTACTTTAAATTTTGGTCACCTCCTTGAATCAAGTCCCACATTGCCATTTTTTTTTATAATTTTCAAGGGTTTATAAGCTCCAAATCTCTTTTGAATCTTGCATAGTCATGTGGATGGGAGGTGGTTTGTTTTGCCTTCTTTCTTAGCCTTTTCAATTAGGGTTTTGACTTTCCTAATAAAGAGGATTGTATGTTGACTCTACAACTTAAGATTTTGAACTCCAATAAGAATATTCCAAGAATTTATACTCCTATTTTTATATAAGACTACTTATATACATTTTTAAAAAACTAAGAAGAAGGAAAATATTATTAATATTCATATTTGAAATGTTGATTCTTCATCCGAGAAGCTACATCTTCTCATTTCCTCTTAACCAAAAGTGTGGTCGTTGGACGGTCTTGTATCAGTTCTAAAACACTTTTTATGCCTTTTTGCCTTGTTTGTCTCAAGATCGGGAGAATGTGTATCATTCCACACTTAGAAAAATCTAGAATATAAGCGTAAGATAACTACAAGTTGTCCTTTAGACAATGAGTTAATCGACCATAAGTCGTTCTTTAAACAATGAGTATGTCGATCATAACACATCACCTTTAACATGTCTAAGAAAATTTATTAATTTACCAATACTTTCGCAACTCCAAAACAACCTAAATCTTTGAATTCTAGAAGTTGTTTTGCTATCCAATAGTTTAATTTATCTAATAAACACTAACAAAAAAATTCTTAAAATAAGACACGTCCAAAATTATATATATAAAAAAAAACACTTTAAATCACTTCCTTAAAAGTACTTTACTTAAAATCAAAACAAGTCAATTTAATAAATTGTATAGCACGCATAACAGTTACAATGTAGTTAACTAAATTATTGTTAACCAATAATTACATAATCAACTTTTCTTACCTCCTGCATCCATAATATTTTATTTTCTTCTATAAATATTCCATATGTGAATGAAATAATGCACATATCTTTTCTTCATCTTTTACTGAACCCTTTCTCTTTAATTCCTTTGTATATCTTCTTATTTGCTTATATCAATTTTAATGTTTTTTAAAAGGAAAATAATTAACAAATTAATTTTGAAAAGAAAAGTAAAAAGACGTTCATTATCTCGAAAACATAAAAAAAACATTAGATATTTATTTATTTCTTCCGTTTTTACAGAAAATATTTATTTATTTTTAGATACTGCTAGTAACACTTTATAATTAATATTACTACATATAATAGGTTCTTTAATTAGTTCTTATAATGCATTCATTAAAAAGAAGAACATACTCATTTAAAGGCTAAAAAATTGCCATAAATTTAAATAAAAAAAAGAGTTATAGTAATATGTTGACATACTAAAAGAAATTTATTTATAACTGAAGCAAAGCTTCATCTTTCAAGCCAATAATTTCGTAGCCAAACCAAACTTAAATAAACATGTTACAGACATGAAGTGTGGTTGGGACACTCTTTTTCTAACCTTTTTCGTAAAGTTTATATGAAAACAAACGAATAATAACATAAGAATACCTTGCATAATGGATTCATACTAAAATAAGAAAGAGAAAAAATAATAATTGTATGAATTTAATTACATTTTATTATGTCTAATAATCCCAGATAATTTAAAAATTAAAATTGTTTCAAAAATAAAATCATCACAGAATTTTGAACTACAAAACAGACAATATTTTAGATACCATATCTCAGATATCATCTCACAAATTTAAGATTGAAATATTAGCACCGTGAACACTAGTTAAAAGTCGAGTCATCTCAACAAATTTAAGATTGAAACATTAACGCCTGTGAATACTAGTTAAAAGTCGAGATCAATTTTTTTAAGGATATAACGGTCTACACCAATTTAGAATCAGAATAATTACTTTAACTAACTAATTTTTATTTTCTATTTTAAATTTTAATAAATTAATATAATAATTGGTGATTGAGTCCAATTTGCCAATAAAGTTAATTTACTTTTAATCAACCAATAATTAATAAAACATGTGTTTAGATCAATCATAGTCACATATCTTACATACATCTAAGTGTGAAATTTAGATTAATTCTGAATAAAATACCAGACATGTAGATCTTTATACACGATGACTAAAGTTTGATGTTCAATTTTTTAAGGAAATTTAATTTTGAATATTTAGTATATAGCTTTGACAAATGAGATTAATATACTTTAATAGTTTCTTCTCATCTCCTTTAAGAAAAGTTTCCACCCAACTATTTGGTGGACAATTTTTTTATGCAATTTATTTATTCTGTCATTTAATAAACAATTATAAAGCAGTTGTCACTTTTTGAATATTTTTCTTTCTCCAAAATTAAAATAATTTTCTCAATAAAAGTATTTATTTTACGATTTCAGTTTTCGAAACTTTTTCTCGGCGAAAACAGTTTTAGAATTTTTTAATTTCCAATATTTTTAGTTTTAAATTAATTTTTAACTTTTAAAAAAGTACTAAAATACAAAAATATTTTTTATTACAAAGTTTAACTACAGTATCTTATTTATATTAAAAAATACATTTTAATTAAATAAAATTAATGTTTAGTCTATACATTGTTTAAACTAAAATACCATGATTGAAAAGTCAATAAATTTTCATATTCTATAATTGAATAGCAATACAAAAATCTATTTACATGGTGTAATAATAATAATAATAATAATCCATGTGCTAATTCCAAAAAGAAAGAAAAAAAATGTGAAAAGGGACAACCTAGAAAAAATTGTGAACATAGAAGATATAGAAGACAAGACATTTTCTTTGTTTCTTAATTATCTCATTCATTCTTCTTACCCTTTCTCTTCAACTCTTTCTCTCTCATATTTGAAGACATAGGGTAAATGGATGAGACTCCAATGGACCCTATAAAAACTGGAGAGAGAAAAGCATAGAAATTTATGTGCTGAAAAATAAATGGTTATTGATTTTCTTATCCGTGTGATATCTTATTAGCGAGTGGTGTTTTTGTGTCGTGAAAACGTCGTGTTGTATCTGTTCTGTGGAGAAAACGGTGTAGCAGGTCTTATTCATTGTGTTTGGAGGTACCTGACCTCTAAGATTCGACTCCTTTTCATGTAGTACATTTCCTTTCACAACAATCACCACCGATTCCCAAAAAAAACTCATTTTTTCTTTTTCTTTGCTGCAATGCCAGAATATTAAAAGCCTGTGTTATTTTGTTGGTGAATTGTGTGTGTCAGCTTCTATTGTTCTTTTCGGACAAATGGGGTTGTGTTTCTCCCATGAAAATCTGTTTTTGTTGTAATAAACTGTGCTTGTCTCTGCCATTTGAAGTTGGGAGAAATTTGTGAATTAACCCTTTTTGATTTCCTCTGTTTCTGGGTAGTATCAGGTTCTTATTTAGTTTTGTTGGGGACTGGGGAGTAGTTTCTTGCGGTTTTGACTTTAGAGTAGTGAATGGTCGGGGTTGGGTTTGGTTTAGGAGGAGGAATATGTGTGTGGTGAGTGAAGGATTGTGGTTTTGAAAGAAGTGAGTTTTTGGTTCTTTTGTTTGTTATTGCTGGAAGAGGTGAAGGGTTATATCTCTAATTCATGGAAGGTTCTTCCCTATGCTGTTTGGTGCTAATTGTTGAAAGAAAAGGGGTGACTTGTGCTGTGGAGTTTGGGTAGTGGCTGTGGTAGGGAGGATAGAATGGATTTATGGGTTGTTGCAGCTGCTACTGGAGCTGGCTATTTGGCTAAATATTGGAACACGGTTGCAAAACATGGTGATAGATCCTGTCATGTGTCTTCAGAGGATTCATGTTTTGAGAATCCTGTCACCCCTAGCTGCCCCTCTCCTTTCGCCAAACAAGCCAGAAGAGATGATTTGGGAAAGGATGTTTTTTCTGATGGAAGGGCTTCAGACCAGTACACACAGGATGGTCTTGTGACAAGAGAAGTGGCTTCTTCCAGAGGGTTTAATGGTGAAAAAATGCAGCAGTTTTGGAATTATAGCAAGCAGGATGTTCTATCTTTATCAAACTTAGCAATGCCCTTATCACCATATGATGATAACTTCAAGGCTGTTGATGATGCAAATGGCCAAAGCTCTGGCATTGTTGGTGATCATGGTCTCCTTATTCCAGGTTCTTCTGCTGAAGTGATTCCTATCAACAACTCTTCTGGACAAAAAACCCTTCGTAGGATGAAGCTTTTGTCTGAGCGTGTGACTAGACCTTTAAGTTCCATAGAAAGTTGCTTTATGGCTCAGCTTTACAAGGAGCACACTGAAACAGAAGAATATGTTTTTGGTTCTCTTGCATCGCCGTCCACAACCACGAGATCATTTGTTGTAAGCAATGGAAGCCAAATAATCAACAGAGAAAATAACAGTCTGTTTAGTGCTTCTTTTGGAAGCAAGGAATATAAGCTACAAAAAGAAGCTGGTCGAGTAAAAAATGAAAACGTATTTGGGGTTCCTTCCTTACCAAAAGTCAGATCTGTAAATGATGCTAAGGAGAAATTTAATGCAGTCAGTGGGAGAAGTCGAAGATTGAGCTCTTCTGACAATGTATCGAGTGGAAGTCTTGTCCATACACAACAATATGGTATAATATTTCTTGATTTAAATAATAAATGTTTGATTTATGTATTTGTTGTTCATGGTAGGAATCACACTTGTTAGTTACTCTTGAGGATGATAATATGATAGTATGTATGTTTTTAAATTTCTTGGTGATATGCTTAGTAACAGTCTCCTACTGTATTGTTGTGAGGATAAAAGTTGTAAAGGAATCTCATTGATATTGAAACACAATAGGAAATATCACTGTTCATTTGCAAATGGATTTTTTTTAGGGGTGATATTGCTTCAGGTCCTAAAGCAGCATTCCCAGCATTAATTACCAAAGGGCTTTATTATCTGATCTTAACTGTTTTGATCAAGCCTAGCTTTGTAAATTATAACCCAAAAATATCATCTTCATAAGGAACTGCAAATATAGATCTTTGAAATGAATTAGGTTTCTATTTATTCATGGGGGGGACATGTATTAGGTACTTGATTTGGATAATGTAAAATGTTATACTTTGATTACTAAATTCGTTAACATGTCCACATTCATCAGATAAAACACTTCTCTTCAGTCTTGGGATTTCTTATGGGATGATAACTTCCATTATGGCAAATAAAAGAGAAACAGGCAAGTTAAGAGAGTTGTTGAAGCAGACTGAAAACTTGGTTCAAGATCTACAAGAGGAACTTGAAATGAAAGATGCAATGACTGTGAAGGAGTTGCAGAATGAAAATTATGGTTCGCAGGATACTTGTGATCATTCCTCATATGATAAGGAGCTAAATGAATTTTCCCCTGAAAAGCATGTTGATAACTCACCAAGAATTGACTCCAAAGAATCATGTCATCAAAAGGTAGAACAAAGTTCAGAATCCATGAGCAAAATTGAAGCTGAGCTTGAAGCTGAACTCGAGAGATTGGGATTGGACATGAATGCATCAAGCCTAGAAAGAAAGTTATCTGAGCTTGTTGAGGTAAGAATATATGTCTGTTTTCACATTGCCTAGTAATTACATGATCTTCTAGCACAAAACATCGTCTTGAAATATATTTGATGTGTTTTATTATTAGTTCTTCCATTTATTCACCTCCTAACTCAGCCTATGGTAGTATTGTTGGTCCCAAGCCCATGTAAGAGGGAGGAGGGTTGTGTGATGCTTTTGGCAACTAGTGTAAAACTTGTTGAAATGCCAAATATGGATCATTCATGCAAGATTTTGCGTGCCAACTGCAATGTATTGACCTCCTAGTTTAGTTGGTCTCTCATTCTTGGCTGTGGTGAAAATAACAAAAAATGGAATGGAAATGACCCCTTCTTATTTAAGTTCCTTAAAAGAGTTTATGTTACTGAATTCTTCCCTGTTAACCTTTTTCACCTTTATGGAGAGTACAAAGTATAACCTTGGTCTGTAACAAGAAGGGCAACTTCCACTTGTTTTGATCTATTAGGATTCTAATTCACATAACTAATTTATCATGACAGTAGAAATCAGAATACTGCAATAAATAACTGAGCTTCCTGACACACAGCCAACCTTTCATCAGCGAGCTGATCAACTGAACAAGAAATCTTTGCACTGCTATATATATTGGTTTTAGCTCCCTTTGCCAATTTTACGTGCCTTATTTTTCTTGGAAGTTCCAATGCTTCTTTGTTTTGCAAATCATACACATTTGCTTTTTTCAAGTGAAAACTCTATACTTTCTTCTATTGCTTGTGGTTGAAGTTGATGGTTCTTAAATGGGTTAATGGTAAACAAACTCTTGCAGATTGATTCAGAGTTTGTAGCGGATTTTTCCCAAGGTGAGTTACGAGCTGACATGGTCAGTGGTAAAGATTCTGTCCCTCCAAAATCCACTGAGGATGCCGGTGATCCAACACCTCTCCCTGCTAACTATGCAGTTTTGCCTCATGAACTGAGTTTGCGTTTGCATGAAGTTATACAATCTCGACTTGAGCAACGCGTGCAGGAGCTTGAGGTTGCCCTCGAAAATAGCGAGAGGAAAGTGATGCTTTTGGAATCAAAGCAAGAGGGTTATCTTCAAAAGGCATCTTCCTTTAGTAGAGGAAATGATGATTGTGACCTTATGTCCCAGCCCTTAATCCTCAATTTATCAGGTGAAGCTCTAGATGCATACACTGAGGCCTATGAAGAACTGATAAAGATAAATGACTCTGAACAAAATTCACCACATGATAGTATTGACCACAGGGAAGGTTTACATTTACATGATTTGCATGTATTAGGGGTTCAACATGGTGGAGCAAATGATTCTAGCGAGGTAACTGTGTTGGAAGGGCACAGCTCTAGAATTTATGAACTAGCTGGTACTGAAGTTGAAAGTAATGGTTTTGATGATAACGAGGTGGAACAGCAATTGATAAGGCAAATTGTTGAAAGGACCAAGAAAGGTTCTCTTGTTTTTAAAAATGCACAAAACATATTGTGTTGTATGGAGGAAGATGAACAATGATATCAAACAGTTTTAGACATCTAGGAATAGAAAAGAGTTAATATTTTACTAATACCCAAAAGCTTCCTTTATTTTCACTTTTTTTCTACATCATATTCCATGAGATCTGTGCAGCCTTTTTACCCCTACTTTTAAATTCTTTAAATCAAAAAGTGAAAGTTCTAAGTGTTTTTACCTGAGATTCATTGGCCTATAAAGTTCATGGTTGGATACATGCTTAGTTGATTCATATAGTGCACGTTTGAAATATCAGAATGAACTCTACATCTAATTAGATTAGAGTGTGTCCATGTTCATAGTGATAAATCATATGTTCACTATTAGTAATTATTGTTCAGTATTAGTAATTATTGTGTATGAAACATTGTCTGGGTTGTCACAGGTGAAATTATCTGGGAGATGAGCTATTGTGTTGGCATTTACTGCAGTACACAAACAATGAAATGAAATGGATGCAACAACAAAAAATCATTAGAAATGTAATTTGTACAATGTAGAGAAAGAAAAAAGAGATAATGAGAATGGAGAGAAAAAAAAAGAGATATAATTAAAAAGTGAGAGGAAAATGGTGTAAGTTATTGCATGAATTATTGTCCAAATAACACTTCCTTATATATTGAATACATCATTATTAGAAGAATCATAAAAAGTATTACAAGATAAGATGTTCTTGCTCAATACAAAAAGTGTTTCTTTTATTATTATTTTGTATTCTTTGAACTTTAATTTCTAGGATTTCATTCTTTTATTTTTTTAGGTGTAACTAATAAGGTTTAGATTAGGCTTAGTTAAGTTGACTAAGAGAAGAGTATAAGAGGTGGCAAGGAAAAATGAAATTTTTTCACATGGCTTAGCTTATTAAAAAGTTATCTCCTTTTCTTGTAATTCACTTTGAAAATATATGACAAATTATTTGTAAGATATTTGTGAAAAGTGATAATCCTCTTTGCATCTTATCTTCTTGAGCTCTCATGAATCAATTGACAATTTCTCATGGAAATGATCTTGGAAATGAAGAACCTTTCTTCAAATTCTACTGGTCTTCAAATTCCATAAAACTAAGATTTTCCATTTCAATTTAGAAGTTTTGATTTATAAATAACAATTAAGTGGAGTTGAAAGTTTGGAGTTCTTTATGTCATTATCTCTGAGATTACTATATGAGAGATTTGTAAGTAATATTGGATTACTATAATATTTTATTGTTAAAAGTTTTAAAAAACTTTATCCATATTCAAGCACAATTAGAACAGGAGATCATAACAAAGACATGAGCAAAACATAACATATACATCTACGTTATTTCAGACCAAGTTTAAGAAAACTCAAAATATCATGAATGAAGAGACTTAAAATAAAGCATGAACATTTATTTTGATACCTTACAAAAGAGACTATTTTGGTAATAAAAAAAATATAATTTAAAAATATCACGAGGGAATTATGAATATAATTTACTCTAAAAGATTCATAAACATTGAAAATACACACGAATTCACATTATAAATTTGTTTATTTTGTTATAATTATTATTATTATTATGCGCTATCTTATTAAATTTATAAATAAGTACACACAGGGATTCTGATTATAAAAAAATTATTATTATTGTTATTCACTATTATGAACTATTTTATAAAATTTATAACCATTGTAAGTGGCATTATAAATAATTTGTTGTTATTATTATAATTATTATCATGCACTATTTTATAAAATTTATAAACATTATACATACAAATTCGCATTATAAATACTATTTTGTAATTTTTTTAATCAATCTACGCAATTTTGAAATCTCTTGTAATTGGGCTTTCTGGGCTGGGTTTATAGACCCAATTAAAAGAAGTAAAAACAAAAAAATGACCCTTTTGTCCTTTTCTTCTAGGTCGCAAAGAAAAACCAGATATCAACCTTCTCCGCTCACAGTGACTGGTATTCGGCCATTCTAAACTCGCGCGTCGTAGTTATAAACCACCGCAACAACTCGCGGCGTTGCTGTCGGCGGCGCTTGCATCAGACCTGTTGGTGGTGCGTCAGTAGTTGCTTTGCCTTTTCAGATTTTTTTTCTTCTTCTTGTTTTTAGGAAAATATTACAGTTAAACAGATTTTTCTTCTACATTGTTTTGTTCTATATTTTTTTCTTGTTAATATTTGATTTGTTCTCGCGCTTCCATTTAGGTTTGTAGTTTTGTTATGTTCATAAGCAATTGTGAAAATGTATTAGTTGTTATGAGTTAGTTTATGGCTTATGAAACTAATTGAGTAATGTATTGGATCTTAATTATTGTCTATGTAATTTTTAATTTGTATTCATGCCTGTAACTTTCGTATTTAGTTATGACCCTCGACTTTTGATAACATTGAGTAAGAGGTGTATTGTTATACAAGAATGAGAGGATCATTGTTGACCATACTACCATATATGGAAGATCAGATTAAAGGTGATTTGAAGGCCTTATGGCTACTTAAAAATGTCATATGGTTGTTATATTTTTTATTTTGACAGTTCATGTATAAATGGAGTATGATCTGATGGTCAATGTGTTCTTTTCTCATTTATAAATAAAACTAGTTCTTATTTGACATGTCTTCTATATCTGTGTGTCCGAGTTTGACTAGTGACTTAATGATAGTTTGATAGAACCTGTGATACTAGTGACTCAATGGTAGTTTGGTAGAACCTGTGATAATTACCTTGACAAAGTTGGTGATTCAACTGAATTACATTGGTTTTAAGTATTCCTGAATAATACATTCTTTCCTGAATTCATTCTCTAAAGCTCCTGCTCCTCTTTTGATCATATTCTGATCCCTTTCTCACACTACTTTTTGTTCATTTTTTTTATCTCATTACTTGAATCCAGAGGTGAAGATTTATTTTTTGAATTGGGGGGAAGATTGATCAAAGAAACCGAGGCAAAAATGAAGATGGTAACTGCTTTTACTGGCAACATGAAGGTGATTAAAATTTTCAGAGCCTGTGTTTCTTAAAAGAGATCCCCTTGCCCAATGGTTACATAGGTCTGTAGTTTAGGCTAAAACTGCATCATTTTTCAAATTCAATTTTTATAGTTGTTTTCACTACATTCGCAGAGAGCTGCTGCTGGACTTAGACGCATTAATCTTGATGGTCTACGATGGCGGGTTTTCGATGCAAAAGGCCAGGTGATCTGCAGTCTTTTCCTGTTTCTTCCCTTCAAAGCTAATATATAGTGACTACATGCCAATGACATGATATTTCAATGTCAAGTTAAAACAGTTTTCTAGTCTTATTTATTTTAGAAAGTAAGTTCCTTTTGAAGTTAACTGTAATGCAATCGTTTCATTTTTTTCTATGTTTGAACTGATGGTTTGAAAATGGATTTAATCGAACAAAATGGAGTAGAATCACGTCAATTGTCATCATTTGGTTTGTTTAGAATAGGAAATACTTCTATTTCTACCCCTTATTATGTGACAGAATTGGGTGGAACAAAATTATTATCCATTCTCGTTCTAATTCTTTTCAAATCTCTAGCATTGGGTGACAGTTTTTCCTATTCTATTATATATTTAATTGTATGGTAATTTTATTCTGTTTTATTTCATATCACCTTGTTCCATTCTATCCATAATTAGAAAATTAGATATCCAAGCATAGCCTATGTGATTTGGTATGCATAATTTTTAGCATTTCCACAGTACAAGAATAAAATGTTTGAAATTAGGTTAATGAAGTGCTTTACAAACCGTCAGCCTATTGGCTCGCATGGCATGTATGACTAGGATTGGAAATCAAATCCTCTGACGAGTTATCTATGGATTTAGAAAAGTTAATTTCATGGAGATTTCATTTGATAACCATCTGGAATGAATATATATCTTTTGCGATATCTAGTTTTAAAACCAACTAAGAAGGGATCATGTATATTTTGTCTCCATTATCATGAGTTGTTATCACGGAATAATTTGCAACTGATAAGCAAATGCTAGTAGAGATCATACTAAGGGTTAGCGAAGCTTCCAATTCATTAACTTTTGATTGGCATTTGTAGTCCAGTTGACGACTGAGCAATTTGCATATTTGATTTTTTGCTAATACAGATGTTCTTTTTAATAGGTCCTTGGGAGGTTAGCATCTCAAATAGCTACTGTAGTTCAAGGAAAGGATAAACCAACTTACACCCCTAATCGTGAGGATGGAGATATGTGCATTGTTCTTAATGCAAAGGATATTTGTGTGACTGGTAGAAAACTCACAGATAAGGTCTACTACTGGCATACAGGGCAAGTTCTATGCATTTGTACTATTAGTTAGAATTAATCAAATATATTATTTATTCGTTTTGTTCACTGACATACTGGAAAATAAATAGTTTTTTTTGTTAAGATGCCAATCTTCTATGAAATGCTTCCTAGTTTATTGTCACTATTGTTGCTTATTTGGTTTCTTATGCTCCTTAGTCTTCACAGTTTTATTCATTTTATTTTGACATTAAGTCATGGTATGTAGGTATGTTGGCCACCTCAAGGAAAGGACTCTACAGGATCAAATGGCCAAAGACCCTACTGAAGTCATTCGCAAAGCTGTTCTGCGTATGCTGCCCAGAAACAAACTACGTGATGTAAGTGATATATTCACCAATAATTTTGGAATTTTAAGTTCAATAAGGAATTTCATTACTAGGGTAAATGAGGTTATTTTCATGTTTGGCTTGGATATTACTTAGAATCCCAGTAGAAAACTCTTGAGAAGTGTACTTTGACTTTTTAAAAATGGTAGGTCAAGACCCAGAAGTAATTCCTGCCGTTCCTAGAGAGATCAAGAGGTAGCTGTTGTAATGGACAAAACCCAATAGTTTTCCGAAAGGATCAATAGGAGCAACATTTTAAATGTAGTTTGCCAAGTGCATCCAATGATTTAAAAAAAGATCAATGTAGTTTGTATATAGTAATTCTGATTCCTGATATTTGGATCACGAGACAAGAACAATTCATCTTACGTTACTGGAACAAGACTTATGAGTCATGGCAGTTTTAATTATGGATGCTGAATGGAAGTTTCTTGGCAATCTTATTGCACAATTTGTTCATTTCCTGTAAATTACGAACTGAGTTCATTTTAATCATCTGT
>Ga0123342_1003092_pt1 | contig 27050 bp, 26 predicted proteins | sample Turbeawhitnodule_FD_89960 | JGI IMG/M metagenome (GOLD analysis project Ga0123342, IMG submission 89960) | Root nodule microbial communities of legume samples collected from Mexico - Turtle bean Mexico white nodule | ecosystem: Host-associated > Plants > Roots > Nodule | place: Mexico: Nepantla...
GTAATATTTGTAATATTTATAATATTTATAATATTTGTAATATTTGTAATATTTGTAATATTTATAATATTTATAATATTTGTAATATTTATAATATTTGTAATATTTATAATATTTATAATATTTGTAATATTTGTAATATTTATAATATTTACAATATTTGTAATATTTGTATTATTTATAATATTTATAATATTTATAATATTTGTAATATTTCTAATATTTGTAATATTTCTAATATTTCTAATATTTGTAATATTTGTAATATTTATAATATTTCTAATATTTGTAATATTTGTAATATTTATAATATTTCTAATATTTGTAATATTTGTAATATTTACAATATTTCTAATATTTGTAATATTTGTAATATTTACAATATTTCTAATATTTGTAATATTTGTAATATTTACAATCTTTACAATATTTATAATATTTGTAATATTTACAAATTTTACAATATTTATAATATTTGTAATATTTACAATCCTTACAATATTTATAATATTTGTAATATTTACAATCTTTACAGTATTTATAATATTTGTAATATTTACAATCTTTACAGTATTTATAATATTTGTAATATTTACAATCTTTACAGTATTTATAATCTTTATAGTATTTATAATATTTAGAATCTTTACAGTATTTATAATCTTTATAGTATTTATAATATTTATAGTATTTATAATATTTATAATATTTATAATATTTATAATATTTCTAATATTTATAATATTTATAATATTTATAATATTTATAATATTTATAATATTTACAATATTTATAATATTTATAATATTTACAATATTTATAATATTTATTATATTTATAATATTTACGATATTTATAATATTTACAATATTTATAATATTTATAGTATTTCTTTACAATATTTATAATATTTATGATATTTATAATATTCATAATATTTATCATATTTATGATATTTATAATATAAATGATATTAATAATATTAATAATAATAATAAGTATAATAAAAATCATAATATGACAAAAGAACTTGTCTAGTGTAGTGGTTAAAGCTTCTTTGGTCAATGAAGGGACTTGGGTTTGAGTGGAGGATTCGGGAAGACAAAATAACATCTAAAGCAAATCTGGTAAGGAGGGGGATAGGATTGACCACCAATATCTGCAGCCTGTGCAGGGAGGAGGAGGAAACTACGTCTCACCTCTTTTCTCTGTGTAGAGTAGTGCCAGACTTGTGTGGACTAACTGCTCTGAGTGGATGGGATGGTTTTAATGGGTCATAATGATGTGAGTTGATTTTAGGATTGTTCATTTGATTAGTGACACTTTACTTATATTTAGATTTTAGAACAATTATAGGTGAGAAGCCTAAGAAAAATTCCCACTGGACATTAACTTAACAAGTGTTAAGTAGATGTGAAGGTTCATTTCCATAAGGCCAAAGGAAAAACACAATTAATGGTGAGAATGAATGACAAATATGGGTGCGGAATTTAAGCAAACATATGGTGAGCAATACAGGGACCGAATTGAATTAAAGGAAGCAAAAACAAGAACAAGACATATTTTGGAATTGAAAATAGGAATGGAAATGGAATGGAAAAATATTGGTGAAAGGAAACTTAGAAGATATGGAATTGTGAATGAGCACGCCACTTGGATGGTGAATTGAATCCAAGATAAGTGTAGATGCCGCCACTTGAGAGCTCACAACACTCACAAGATAAGACCAATATAGGACGAAAAACTCTCACTCACAATTTGTGTATAATAACTTTACTCTTCATTCAACATATCAATAGATGAGGTAGGCCTACCTATTTATAGATTTAGGAGCCTTGGAAAAGAAGAAAAGAGGGTAGAATGGGAAAAGGGAAAAAAGTAGGCAGCCATAGGGTTTGACTAAGTCAATCCCGTATTCTAGGCTTATCCTTCTAGAAACTAGGTCAAAATGCCTTCAAATGGGCAAGGAACAAGCTAGAATGCTACCCACAACCCCTATTATGCTTGTACCGACCAATCCTCGTGCGTCGTTAACCACTGGTAATATTGGTGCCACGTAATGAGGGTCCCACGAGGGGTGTGGGCCAGTATCTCGCGAAGCACGTGCGCCAAGGAACCAAAGAGTGGTCAGTCATCGGGACGTACCGACGTGCCACTAGACAGTGTGCAGAAGAAGGACGTCAGGACCCGAACAGCAGAGCTGGGCCACGAGAGGTGGATCCCATACCACACACCAATTATCAGTAAGGGAGAAGCCTAGATCATGAGAGTCCATGCGTGTAGAGTGGATGACGCGTTTTAGGCGTAACACAAGTATAAAGCCACTGGAAAGATATGACCTGAGAGGGTCGCGTTCCAAGGATGAGTTGCATGCATGGCACGTGAACAGCTAGGGCACTCCCAAAGGCGGGTGACCCTAGAGATCAAGTGCACGAGGAGGCACCCAGGTGGTCACCCCGTCAGAGGTTGCACTCCAGTTAGGGAACCCACGCACTAGGTTATCTTAAGAGTAAGGTAACAACAGTGTTGGGCCCACCCCCTCAGAAAGCCCATTTTGGGTAAAAGGGAAACCCTAGTTTCAATCTATATAAAGGAAAGCAACAAACTTGGCAAGGTACGCTATTCATTTGCACCGCTTAACACACACAGTGACATATATACAGTTTTGGTATTTCCTAGCCCTAAGACTGACTTGAGCGTCGGAGTGCAAACGACCTCTAGGGCGCCCTTTGTCTTTTTGTTTTCAGGCATTCATCACAGGAAAGGCACGTGCAAATGCAAGGATTTTGGACGTGAGAGTGACGTAGGCGCACGAAGGCGTTTCAGGTCAACCGACAAGAACATTTGGCGCCCACCGTGGGGCACGATACAAAATATTGTCCCACCAGTAAGAATCAGACAGATCCAGGAGATGAGAAGTACGACGCAGGGACTTGTTGCACCAAACGGGGGTGAAGGCCTCACCCTGCAACAGGTTATGGAGACAATGTGAGCCCTTCAGGAAGAGATGGCCGCGTCGAGAGCAAACCAAGAATGCATTCAGGCTGACTTGGTTGCGTCGCGAGCAACGAGCGAAGAACTGCGTCGTTCGAATGAGGAACTGCGCAGGGATTTGCAAAATTGCGCAGGCGAACGTGAGGAGGAAGATCAAGAACCTGCGACGCCGCCCAGGGAGTTCCCGATGCTGTTTTCGCAAGAAATCATGGATGCCGTAATAAAAACCATGCTTGTAGGGCCCAAGGTGACCTTCACTGGTACAGGGGACCCGGAGACCCATCTCACGGCTTTACACACGCTGATGATGCTGGTTGGGAGCTTCAATGCGATGAGATGCAAGCTATTCATGAGCACCCTGGCGGGAACAACGATGGACTGGTTCATCAGCCTCCCTGATGGCCATGTAACGTCGTTCCCACAACTTACAAAGTTGTTCAGAGCACAATACATCGCGAATCGGGCTCCCCCGTCTATCTCTTATGATCTCTTTGACGTAAGACAATATCGAGAGTCTTTGAAGGAGTTCCTTCACCGCTTTGGAGCACAGGTAGTGAGGTTGAACCTCAAGGAGGAAAGGATGATGGTGCACGCGTTCAGGAAGGGCACTTTTCCAGGCCCCTTCAGCGAGTCACTTATCCGAAACCACCCTAAGACCTTCGCCGAGATAAGGCGCCGCGCGATGGCTCATATTGCGGCGGAAGAAGAAGTTAACGAGAAACGCACGTGCGTGGTTCCCACGCGCCCGCGTGCGACAGGTCGCCCCCAAACCCTAAGGGTGCATGAGGCAACGATAGAGAAGAAGACCCCCATGAAGCAGCAACCCTATCAACCGAGGAAGCCTCAAACCAGGGGACGTGAGAGGGAGAACGTGCCACCAAGGCACGACTTCATGGTAGAATTAAAGGACCTCATCGCTATCCCAAACGTAGTCGAGAGGCTGAAGGTACCCCCCAAGACCGACAAGAGGCTCGGGCTCAACAAGAACGTCTGGTGTGAGTTCCACCAAGCATTCGACCATCCCATACGCAACTGCTTAGCACTGGGACACCAGCTAGATGAGTTGGTGAAGAACGGTCTCCTAAGGGATTACTTGCAAGAAAAGCAGGGGACCGAGGACGTGGCGGTGACAGGGGGTGGCCCGGGGCACGAAGTCCCCGTGCATGGTGAGATTCACACCATCGCGGGAGGTTTCTCGGGAGGAGGTTGTACTGCTTCTCAGCGGAGGAGATGCGCACAGGCGGTGATGTCGGTAGAAGCACAAAGGACCGACAATGCCTTCGATGTCGACCCTGTCTTCACCAAGGCCTACCTTCAGGATGTTGTTCCCCATGACAACGACCTGGTGGTGATCTCAGTGGTAACTACAGGAAAGAATGTGCACCGTGTGCTAGTGGATCAGGGAAGCTCGGCAGACGTAATGTTCTGGACGACTTTCAACAAACTGCAACTATCCCATGACATGTTGAGGCCCTATGGTGGCTGTCTGTACGGTTTCACAGAAGACCAGGTAGAGGTGCGCGGACACTTAGAGCTGAGGACCACTTTCACGGATGGTACCGCGTCCCATACGGAGAGCATTAGGTACCTTGTCTTCAATGCCTCCTCTGCTTATAACATGTTGTTGAGTAGACCTACGCTGAATAGGTTAGGGGCGGTGCCGTCGACGGGGCACATGAAGATGAAGCTTCCTAACCTAGCAGGAAAGGTGATTACCATCAAGTCAGATCAGAAGAAGGTCAAGAGATGTTACGAGAACGACCTCAAAACAAAGAGAGGGGTATTCGTGGTCACTACTAGACCACCGTACACAGAGGACGTCCCCCATCCCGAGGTCAGTCGCACCGAAATCGCCTGGACCAAAGCAGAAATTGCGCGCGGAAAGATAGCCCAGGAGAGCAGACATGATCCGTTTGGCAACCCTGGGGAAAGAGACATTGGAGGGAAGGTCTCCAAGCTTAGCGACACCCCCGATCAAACCGCGCAGAATCTGAATGCCAAGGTCCGACCTGTCCACCAGAGGGCGAAGGAACGTCACCTAATTAACTTAGAAGGTCTGTTCGAAAAGATAGTTGAGTACAAGCTGAAACCGAAACCCGAGAAGTGTGTGTTCAGTATAGAACCAGGGAAGTTTCTGGGTTCCTTGCTCACTGAGCGTGGTAAGGAGACAAACCTAGAAAGGCGCATGTCTGTCTTGTCTGGATTTGCACCAGTTGGAGGAGGGGGTGGCCTCCCTTACCAAGAGTGTAAAGAGGCGTTCATCAGGTTGAAGGAGTACTTAGCCATCCCTTCAGTCCTGTGCAAACCACAGCCAAACACGTCATTTAGTTTATATCTAGTGGTGATCGAGGCGATCAGTTTAGTCCTTGCGCAGAAACAGGACCTGTTTCAAAAACTCATGCGCATACTGGGCAGAGTACGCCAAGGTCCTGAGGAAAGACACCAGGTACCGGAGAAGACAGCCCCATTGGTTTCACGTTAGGTCTCTCCCGTATGGACTGGTTCTTTCAGAGTAATGGAGGTCCTCGAGAACAAAGCATGCAGAGTTGAGATGCTGAAACGAGGCCCGATTCCTTGCACATGGAGTGCAACCGGCTTCAAGTTTTATTTCGGTTAATCAGTAATGTTGTACATGGTACAGGGGACACTATTTTTCCCTTATAAGGGTTTTTTAACAAGGTCACCAAATAAATTTCGATTGAAATATTTTCTCGAGTTATGTACGATTCAGTTAAGAACTTCTTTTCCTTGTGTTAGAAGTCTAGTGAGCGGAGAGGTAGGTTCGTGAGAGAACACCTCCCCTCTCGAGTGAAAGCGACAAGGTTGAACGAAATAGTTCGAGAGATAAATCCTCCTCACCCTTGAGCGAAGCCGAGGTCAGTTAAGAACTTGTTTTCCTTGCGTTAGAAGTCTTGTGAGCGGAGAGGTAGGGTTCGTGAGAGAACACCTCCCCTCTCGAGTGAAAGCGCCAAGGTTGAACGAAATAGTTCACGAGATAAATCCTCCTCACCCTTGAGCGAAGCTGAGCTCAGTTAAGAATTTGTTTTCCTCATGTTAAAAGTCTAGTGAAGCGGAGAGGTAGGTTCGTGAGAGAACACCTCCCATCTCGAGTGAAAGCGCCAAGGTAGAACGAAATAATTCACCAGATAAATCCTCCTCGCCCTTGAGCGAAGCCGAGGTTAGTTGAGGGTTTGTTTCCCTAGCATTAGAGGCCTCGTGAGTGGAGAGGTAGGTTCGTAGAAGAACGCCTCCCCTTTCGAGTAAGAGCGCCAAGGAGGAACGACCTAGTTCACAGTTAAACCCCCTCCTTTCTAGATTTATACAGTGAGGGTAGGGTATCAAAGAACGCTAGAAGAAACATCACGGTGCCAAGCACCACGAGTTAGCAATTGAGCGAGTTAAAGAGCAGTTTTCGGTTTAAGGAAATAAAAGCAGCTATATGTCCGAGAAAGTAAAGTTACAAGCGGATAATAAACTGTTTGTCTGACAACCAAATACAAGTTAAGGAAGAATCCTTGGAACGATTTGCCCGTTTACGACACGGTTTGATACCGCGAAAGGTGAAACGTCCATCTTGGGGTGCACACAGGCAACTTGAGCGAGGGCGTCCTCGAACCTCGCGTCATAAGCATCAGCAACATCTCCGGTCAGCTCAGCCTCGGCTTCTTCGAACCTCTTAGCTTGTTGAAGATTGGCCTCCATTCGACCCAGCTGTACTTCTCAATTGATCGACCTTTTTTCAAGCCCCGCCATCTTGGCTTTGGATGCCTCAGCAACCTCTTCCAGTTCAAAGACCCGGATTCGCAGGGGCATGATTCTTGCCTCCAGCTCGACAACCTCTCTACACTTGGTGTGAAGTTGTTTAGAGAGATCATTTTCAGAACGGCGAAGGCAAGCCAACTCCTGCTTCAGTGCGGTCTCGCGAGCAGCAAACAAACGAGCCAGCAGGGTTGTTTCTTCCTTAGTTTTGGCCTCTACCAGCGCCACCCTCGCTTCAGGCCTAGTTATGAGGGCATTGGACTGAGCAAGAAGAACCCCAAAATTGAAGCCCAGTCTTTCCCTCGTAGCGACCTCATCCGAGTCCACCGTCACCTCTAGTTGGAAGCCTTTGAGGGCATGTTGTAGGACAGTGGGCAGCTCGAGGGCAGGAGGAGTCACAGAAACACTCATCCCACCAAGGTCATGGAACAAGGGAACGCTTGTCGTTCGATCACGGGGCGAAGCCGAGCGAGTGGTAGAAGAGGAATGGGAGGGCATTGTCGGCGTAGGCCTAAGCCTTTTAGAGATTGGCCCCTCGGCGGAGTTCTCATCTTATTTGATCTCCACCACCTTACTCTCGTAAGGAAATGGAGCGGGAGATGATTGGGCGGCGACAAGAGGGACCGCGACTGCAAGAATGGAAGGAGTAGGCGAGGGCGCGACAGTGGCAGAAGCAAGGGCGTGGGGGCTAGAGGTGCCTGCACCCCCCAGACGTCCCTCGACGTCTAGTCAGGATACCAGCCAGCTTGGCCCGTTTCTCCTCATTTAGAACCATCCCTGCGTGCAAATTTCAGAATACAAGAGGTTGGGAAACACAGGAATTAAACATGCGAATGCACAGGGGCAGAATGCGCAAACATAACAGTACGATAACATGGATCAACTCCTCGAGAGTCCTAGGTTTCTTGAACCCTATCGAAGGAAACCCAGAAAAAAGGAACAGAGGATGATCGAAATGCAAAAGGTTAAACAACCCCAGGCAGTTATCAGGCATCAGAATTAATAGATAAGTGCGATTAGCAATCAAAGTTCGTACCTTTTGATAAGACAGGATGAAGGTGCTGGAGTTTGTAGGAAAAACGCAAGAGTGCTCGAGGAAGAAGATGAAGCAATCAAGAGTGTTTCAGAGAATGATGGAACAGTGATTGGAAGTGCGCGTTTTCAAACATTTAAAGTAAACAAAGAAGCGTAAGCGACGATAAGCCCTAGCCGTTGATCAAAACACGTGTGCGCAGATAAGACAGGTTCAGAAAGACGTCACTTTGGCGCAGTATTCACGTCCTGTCAGACAGAGCCACGTAGGTTACCAAAGGCAAGGACTTAGTCTCTTCGTTGAACGAGTTACAGCTTGAGACTGGGGGGCTTCTGTACTGACCAGTCCTCGGGCGTCAATAACCACTAGTAATATTGGTGACACGTAATGAGGGTCCCACAAGCAGTGTGGGCCAGTATCGCGCGAAGCACGTGCGCCAATGAACCAAAGAGTGGTCAGTCATCGGTCACCGAGACATACCGATGTGCCACTAGACAGTGTGGAGAGGTCGGACGTCAAGACCCGAACAACAGAGCTGGGCCACGAGAGGTGGATCCCAGACCACACACCAGTTATCAGTAAGGGAGAAGCCTATATCACGAGAGTTCATGCGTGTAGAGTGGATGGCGCGTTTTAGGCGTAACACAAGTATAGAGCCACTGGAAAGATATAACCTAAGAGGGTCGCGTTCCAGGGATGAGCTGCATGCATGGCACGTGAACAACTAGGGCACTCCCAAAGGCGGGTGACCCCAGAGATTAGGTGCACGAGGAGGCACCCAGGTGATCACCCAGTCAGAGGTTGCACTCCAGTTAGGGAACCCACGCGCTAGGTTATCCTGAGAGTAGGGTAACAACAGTGTTGAGTCCACCCCCTCAGAAAGCCCATTTTGGGTAAAAGGGAAACCCTAGTTTCAGTCTATATAAAGGAAAGCAACAAACTTGGCAAGGTACGCTATTCATTTGTGCCTCTTAACACACACATAGTGAAAGATATACAGTTTTGGTGTTTCCTAGCCCTAAGACTGACTTAAGCGTCGGAGTGCAAACAACCTCTAGGGCGTTTTCAAGCATTCATCACAGGAAAGGCACGTGCAAACGCAGGGATTTTGGACGTAAGAGTGACGTAGGCGCACGAAGGCGTTTCAGGTCAATCGGCAGGAACAAAGCTAAAGGAACTTTATTCTAGCTTATTTATACTATTTGGACCCCTACAAATGAACCCAACTTATTTATAATATTTTTCTAAATATTTAAGACTAGTAGGAAGAACTTCAAGTGCTCTGGACCTTGTCCATTCCTCCTACTGATGAGGTCTTCCTTTGATTGTTGAGATGACCCTTCATAGTTTGCATCCTTGCTCATCTTCTTGTGGACTTGGTTTTGGGGTCTTTGTGGGTTTGTATCACATAGGGAGCTAAAAAGTCATTTCTTAAGCTTTAGGATGAGAAGGGTCACAGAAAGTGTAAATGAGGTATTGGGGAGGGGGGAGGGAGAGGGGATAGCAGTGGTAGGGGAAACTGTGGAAACACAGGAACAAGAAGGCTTTCAGAATTTGTAGGATTGATCCTATCGAAATATTTGCTATGTCATAATTGAAGTCTTGGTCATGGGTAATGTCCAAAGAGCGAGACGTTTGCTTTTCTTTCTCTAATTAGTGTCTTGAGCCAATGGTTTGTATGAGGACTGCTAATTTTCCTAGAAACTCTTTTTCTTTAGAGTAGACGCTTGTACTTTGAGCGGAAGGCATGTCTTATGTATACGGGTTGAGGTATCCCTGAAATACCTCATATTTATTCATTCATTTTTTGCTGATAAAAAAAAATATGTTACCAAAATAAGATGAACAACCTTTCATCTTTCATTCTCATATTTGAGCTTGAGTGTTTTCTAGTAACAAAGAACCTCTCCAAACCTTTATGAAAAACCCTCTACCCAATTGCAATTCTCATAAATATAGGGGTACACAAGCTTGACGGTATATACAAGCGTCTATGTATGCACAAACTTAGTTGGTAAAAAGGACTTCCATCTCTAATCACTCTTAACCATAACAAAAGAAACTAATATGTTAACAACTAACATTTATCAGTAAAAAAGCCAAATTAATTACTTTCATTAATCTTAATAAATGATTTTTTGGTATCTTAGAGTAAGAAAATTAAATAAATATAATAATACCTTTATAAAATAATTTCACACCATGAAACCAAAAAAATTGTTTTTAAAAACATCAAACTTTCTTTAACAATTAATATGTAGTGACTACAAATATTATCACGATATTTGTGATTTTTAGTTCTTTATAAAATAAAAAATAATCCGTTAAGCAACAAACTCAAATGGCCATTTAGATTTGGTTTTTCTTATTACTCTATAATGGGAACGTCTTATTTGTTTTATAGATATAAGTTGTTCCTCAACAAATAAGACAAATGAAGGTTGGATTAAAAAAGAAGAAGAAGAGGAAACTAGAAAAAAGTAAGAGTCTCTTATGACATCCCCTGCAAGCAGAGCTGAGAAAGAATTCTTAAAGGGGGATTGCAATACTTTGAACTCTTGTTTTTCAATTATATAATACTAATTCTTCTTCACAAAAGTATCAAAAACATCACTTTATAATGTTGTTGCCTATCTTAGGCAATAAACAACACAAAGTGAACAAACATAATTTTGCAAAAGGCCCCACTTATTCCTTCCAAACCTTTTATAAAAATAAAACGGCCTTTATTTCTTTTTTGTTTTCTTTTGTTGCAATTTTCTTTTTCTTTTTTCATAAAAGCTTTTATGCAACTTGACATCTCGACTCAGTAGACACCTCAAGTAACAACAATCATATGCCATCACATGAAAAAAGTATTATTAAAAAAATAAAAATAAATAAAGAACATACAATAAAGTATATGGGGGGACTAGACCAAAACCTATATGTTAACAGAACAAATACTGTACCAACAAGTCCTCGAGCGTCGTTGACCACTAGTAAGGATGGGGCCACGTAACCTGGGTCCCACGAGCGGCGTGGGCCAGTGCCTCGCAAAGCATGCGAGCCAAGGTGTCGAAGAGTGGTCAGAAATCGATCACCAGGATGTGTTGATCTGTCCTCGGCAACATAGTGACATCGAACATCAGTGACTCAAACAACAAAGTTGGGCCACGAGAGGTGGGTCCCATACAACACACCAATTATCAGTTATGGAGAAGCCTAGATCACGAGGGGTCCATGCGTGTGGTGTGGATGACGTGTTCAGGCATAACACGAGTAAAGAGCCACTAGAAGAGATACAACCTGTGAGGGTCACGTTCCAGGGGTGAAACTGCATGCATGACACATGAACAACAAGGGCATTCCCAGGACGGATGGCCCTAGAGATTAGGTGCACAAGTTGGTACCTAGGTGGTCACCCTGTCAGAGGTTGCACTCCAGTAAGGGAGCCTTACGCGCTAGATTGCCCTAAGAGGGGGAGATAGCGGCGCTAAGGCACACCTTCAATAACCCTAATGGCGGTTAGCAGAAACAGCAGAAACCCTAGAGTATATAAAGGGTAGTATTAAACCTAATAAGGTACGCAAGTTTTACGCTAATACACACATAGAGATTACAGAGAGCTTTTTACAGCTTACCTTTGGTGTTTCCTAGCCCTATACTGACTTGAGTGTCAGAGTGCAAACGACCTCTAGGGCACCCTTTGTCTTTGCATTTTCAGGTGTTTTATCGAAGAAAGGCATGAACGAAAGTAGGGATAATTGGGCGTGTGATCGTCGTAGACGTACGAAGACAATCGAGGTAACCGGCAGGAACATTTGCCGCCCACCGTGGGGCACGATTTAAAACACTGTCCCATTTGCAAGAATAAGGAAAAGATCAACCAAGATGAGAAACACGAGGCAAGGATCCGTTGCACCGAATGGAGGCGAAAGCCTCACCCTGCAACAGATCGTGGAAATGATGTAGGCTCTCCAAGAAACGGTGGCTGCATCAAGAGTGGATCAAGAACGCATCCAGATTGATCTGGCTGCGTTGCTAGCAAGAAATGAGGAATTACAAAGAACCAAAGAGGAATCGCGTAGGGATTTGCGCAATCAGGCAGGGGAACGTGAGGTGGAAGATCAAGAACCTGCGACACCACCCAGGGAATTCCCAATGCCATTCTCGCAAGCGATCATGGACGTTGTGATACCAGCCACGTTTGTGGGGCCCAAAACCACCTTTACAAGTGTAGAGGACCCAGAGGCTCATCTCACGGCCTTCCATATGCAGATGATGCTGGTTGGGGGCTCTGACGGGGTGCGTTGCAAGCTTTTCATGAGCATGTTGGTGGGCACGACGATGGATTGGTTCATCAGCCTCCTTGATGGCCACGTAACGTCGTTCGTGCAACTTTCTAAGTTGTTCAAAGAGCATTACATTGCAAATCGGGCTCCCCCACCCATTTCTTACAATCTTTTCAACGTAAGACAGTATCAGGGAGAGTCCCTAAAGAAGTTTCTCAATCGCTTTGGGGCACAGGTGGTGAAGTTGAACACCAAGGATGAAACCATGATGGTACACGCGTTCAGGAAGGGCATTGTGTCGGGACCCTTCAGTGAATCGCTCATCAGAAACCGCCCCAAGACTTTCGGCGAAATTAGGTGTCGAGCAGTGGCCCACATCGTTGCAGAAGGTGACATCAACGAGAAGCGCACATGCGTTGTCCCCTCGCGCCCGCGAGCACCAGGTCGACATCAACCCCTGAGGGTGCATGAGGCAACGACACAGAAGAGGGCTCCGGCGAAGCAGTAGCCTTACGAGCCCAGGAAGCCCAGACTAGGGGGCGCGCGAGGGAGAATGTGCCTCCAAGAGTTGAAGGACTTGATTGTTGTCCCCAACATAGCAACAAGATTGAAGATACTCGCTAAGAATGATAAGAAGTTAGGGCCTAACAAAAACGCCTGGTACGAGTTCCACCAAGCGTTTGACCACCCCATACGCAACTGCTTGGCGTTGGGGCACCAGTTAGATGAGCTGGTGAAAAATGGTTTCCTGAAGGACTACTTGGTGGAGTCGCAATGAGCCCAAAACTTGGCAGCGTCAGGAGAAGATCAGGGGCACGAGATACCCATACATGGTGAAATTCACACCATTGTTGGGGGTTTCTCAAGAGGAGGGTGCACTGCTTCTCAGCGAAAGAAGTCTGCACGAGCATTGATGTCAGTAGAAACGCAAGGGGCAAATGTGGCCCTTGACGTCGATCTTGTCTTCACCAAGGCCGACCTCTGAGATGTCGTCCCCCACGACAATGACCCAGTGGTGATCTCAGTAGTGACTGTGGGGAGAAAGGTGCACCGTGTACTAGTGGACCAAGGAAGCTCGACAGACGTGATGTTCTGGACGACCTTCAACAAGCTGCAGTTGTCCCCTGATCATCTGAGGCCTTATACTGGTTGTTTGTACGGCTTCGCGGGTGACCAAGTGGAGGTGCGTGGGCACTTAGAGCTGAGGACCACCTTCATAGATGGTGTCGCTTCCCGCACGAAGAACATCAGGTACCTCATCGTCAATGCCCCATCCGCTTATAACATACTGTTGGGTAGACCTACGCTGAACAGGCTGAGGGCAGTGGAGTTGATGAGGCACATGAAGATGAAGCTGCCTGACTTGGGAGGAAAGGTGATAACCATAAAGTCGAATCAGAAGGAGGCTAAGAGGTTCTACGAGAATAGCCTCAAGACCAAGATAGGGGTGTTCATGGTCACCACTAGGGCACCAAGTGAAGAAGGGGTCGCCCCTGCAAAGATAGCCCGTGTAGAGATCGCCTGAGAGAGGCGACCCAAACCAACAGGAGAGGTCCTGGAGGGGGAGATCGGAGGCAGGACGTTCAAGCTTGGGAAATCGCTAGGCCAAGCAGCACAGGACCAAATCACCGAGGTCATAACACGACATCTAGATGCCTTCGCATGATCCGCTTCGGACCTGCCAGGCATAGATCCAGACTTCCCGTGTCACCGCCTCACCATGGACCCCAAGGTCAGGCCTGTCCGCCAGAGAAGAAGGAAGTTCAACAAAGAGAGGCGACAGGTAATAAAAGAAGAGACGAAGAAGTTGTTGAGCGCCGGCCACATAAGGGAGATCCAGTACCCTGAGTGGTTGGCAAATGTGGTCTTGGTAAAGAAGGCCAACGGGAAGTGGAGGATGTGTGTTGACTTCGCCGACCTCAACAAAGCATTCCCAAAGGACTCCTATCCTCTACCAAGCATTGACGCCTTGATGGACAGCGCCTCGGGCTGCAAGATGCTCAGCTTCCTAGATGCCTTTTCTGGGTATAACCAGATTGAGATGCATCTTAGGGACAAATGCAAGACAGCGTTCATGACAGAGCTGTCTTGCTACTGTTACACGATGATGCCTTTTGGGACACCTACTAGAGGCTAATGGACATAGTGCTCGCACCCATGATAGGGTGAAACGTGCAAGCCTATGTGGATGACATGGTGGTGACCTCACAGGTGAAAGACCAGCATGTGGCTGATTTGGAAGAGCTATTTACGACAATAGCTAAGTACAGACTCAAGTTGAACCCCAAGAAGTGCGTGTTCAGGGTGGAAGCAGGTAAACTCTTGGGCTTCTTACTCACCAAGCGTGGGATAGAGGCGAACCCCGAGAAGTGCGCTGCAATCCTTGCGATGAGAAGCCCAGTCTCAGTAAAGGAAGTGCAGTAGTTGACAGGGCGGATGACTGCTCTGTCCATATTTGTATCAGTTGGAGGAGATAAGGGTCACCCTTACTTACAGTGTCTGAGGAGGAACAACAGGTTCATCTAGACCAGGGAGTGCGAAGAGGTGTTCCTTAAGTTGAAAGAGTACCTAGCCAGTCCCCCAGTGTTGTGTAAACCATAGCTGGGTACTCCCCTTTGCCTATACTTCGCTGTGACGGAGCGGGCGATCAGTTCGGTCCTCGTGCAGGAGCAGGACCAAGTGTAGAAGCCTATATACTTTGTGAGCAAAATATTGCAAGGGCCCGATGTAAGATACCAGGCCCTAGAGAAGGCAGCCTTGGCAGTGGTGTTCTCAACTAGGAGACTTCGTCATTATTTCCAAAGCTTTACAGTGGTGGTGATGACAAATCTACCTATCCGCAAGGTCCTACAGAAGCGGGACGTGGCAGGAAGGATGTTACGATGGGCAGTGGAACTTTCGGAGTTCGGTGTCCAGTACGAGCCCCGAGGTCCTATAAACGGCCAAATCTATGCAGATTTTGTGGTAGAGCTCTCCTCGGCAGATGCACACCAAGAGGAAGCCAACTTCCAGTGGGTGCTCTCTATAGATGGGTCCTCTAACCAACAAGGCAGCGGGGCAGGCGTCATCTTGGAGGGACCGAATGGGCTATTGATCGAGCAGGCCCTACGGTTCGCCTTCAAGGCCAACAACAATCAGGTGGAGTACGAAACCCTCATCGTTGGCATGCTATTGGTGAAGGAGATGGGAGCGCAGAGTCTGTTGGCGAAGAGTGACTCCCTATTAGTCACTATTCAGGTGACTGGAGAATACCAGGCCAAGGACCCTCAGATGGTCGTGTACCTAGGGTACATCCAGATTCTGAAGGGGTCGTTTGCGGTGTTCGAGCTAGTGCATGTCCCTAGAGAGCAAAATGTTCGAGCTGACTTGGTAGCTAAGCTCGCCAGTTCAGGCAAGGGGGCAGACAGAGGACGGTCATACAGGAAACCCTAAAGACACCTCGAACTTTCACCGCAGATAATTTGGTGGGCGTGCACCAGGTCAGCACGACGAGAGGAGGGGCGAGGAGTCATCGGTCACTAACCCAGGAGACACTGCAGACTCCCAGGGTAAGCATATATCCAATCCTGGGGGGGAATCAATGCAGGTCTGCCTGGTCGAAGGAGGAGAAACCTGGATGACGCCTTACAAGCGCTACCTGGCTGATGGGATACTCCCATTGGAACCTGCAGAGGCCAGGAAAATCAAGAAAAATTCTGCCAAGTACACTCTCATTGTCGGAGAGCAGTTCATTCACGGGTTCACCCACCCAATCTTGGTATGTGTAAGCGGAGACCAATGCGTACGGATAATGGCAGAGCTCCACGAAGGGATATGTGGGAGTCACATCGGTGGATGATCTCTAACGTCAAAGGCCATTTGTGCGAGATACTATTGGCCAACCGTGAGCGAAGACGGCATAAGGTACGCACAGCAGTGTAAGCAGTGTCAGCAGCACGCCGACTGGCACAAGGCGCCGCCAGAGGAGCTCAGGTCGATTTACAGCCCTTGGCCTTTCTATACATGGGGAATCGATATCTTGGGACCCTTTCCTTTGGCGATAAGGTAGATGAAGTACCTCGTGGTCGCCATAGAGTACTTCACGAAGTGGATAGAGGCTGAGCCAGTGACGCAGATCACGACCCACAAGATCCAACACTTCGTGTGGAAGAATATAGTGTGCCGCTTCGGGGTACTGAAGCGCTTGGTGTCTGACAATGGCACACAATTTGCAAGTCAACAACTGGGCAAGCTATGCTCAGAAGTTGGAATAAAGCAGGTATTCGCATCAGTCGAACACACCCAGACGAATGGGCAGGTTGAGTCTTCCAACAGAGTCCTTCTCAGAGGTATGAAGAGAAGGCTCGAGAAGGCCAAAGCAACCTGGGCAGAGGAGGTTCCTAGAATTGTGTGGGCTTACCACACCACTCCCCAATCCACCACCAAAGAGACACCCTTCAGCTTGGTGTACGGGTCGAATGCGATGATTCCAGTGGAGATCCAAGAGAGCTTGCCACGCTTCCAGAACTTCGTGGCTGAAGAGTTTAACAAAGAAAGAAAGGTGAACCTGGACCTACTAGATGAAGTCAGGGAGGAAGGAAGAATTAAAGCTAAAGCATTAAAGAGAAGGGTGGAGTATAAACACAGCTCGAAGCTGAAGCCTCGTCAGTTCCAAGTGAGAACGCCTTCGCCCTCGAGTGAGAATGCCAAGGTCGAACGAAATGGTTCACCAGAGAAATCCTCCTTTGCCTTTGAGTGAAGATGAGGTCAAATACGAACTTTTCCCTTGCGTTAGAGGTCTCGGGAGTGGGAAAGGTATGTTCGCAGAGAACACCTCCCCCTGGAGTGAGAGCGCCAAGGTTGAATGAAACAGTTCACCAGAGAAATCCTCCTTCGCCTTTGAGCGAAGACGAGGTCAAATACGAACCGTTCGCTTGAGTTAGAAGTCTCGAGACTGGGCAGGATGGTTCGTGGAGAACACCCCCTCTCTTGAGTGAGAGCACCGTAATGGAGACAGTGTGGTCCAAAAGAGGGAGCATTCACAAATATTTCCTTGGGCCAAGAAGCTCGAAGCGGGATAGCGCGAAGTGCGCCTCCCTCTTGAGCGAGAATGCCAGGGCGAGGACAGCGCGACTCGCCGACGACATCAGTGAAGCGCCTCCTTGCTCAGTAAGAAAGGAACAAGGTCAGTTAGAAGGTCTCTCTCTCCATGTCTTATGAGGCAGGTTCGGAGAGCGACTCTCAGAAGTTCCCTCACCTTGGTGCACGAAGGTGAGGTCAGTTACAGGTTAGTATGCATACCCTCGCTGCCTATGGAAGAGCCTACGGTAGGACCAAGGTAGGTAAGCGTGCTACGTAAGGTTCAAGTGTTCTTCAAAGGCGTTGTTAAAAGTGTTAGCGCGAGCTACGACAGTGAACAATAGAACACGAAGACTGAAAGTTAAGACGAGATAAAATAGCAGCGTTTAACGAGTTAAGACCAAGAAAACAGCTCAAGCAGTTAAGATTCCAAAGCAAGTAATAGATCAGATGGGTGAAATCAGAGACAATTTATAAATATGATTGTCCATACAAGTTAAGCAATAAATCCCCTATGTGTTTAAGAGGGACGGGCAATGGGCACAAGCTGCCCATCAACAACCCGCTTCAGCGTGGATAAGGGAGTAAGGTCCCACTCAGGGTGCACACAGGCAATTTGAGCTAGGGCGTCCTCGAACCCTCCTCCGTAGCCATCTGCGGCATCTTCAAGGAGCTTTGCCTCATCCTTCTGGAAGTGCTCCGTTTTCTCAGCATGCTCTTTCTCCAATCTACCCAGTTGGACTTCTCGGGAGACGGTCCTTTCCTCCAGCTTGGCCATTTTGGCCTTGGTTGCTTCGGCCTGCTCTTCAAGCTCCACCACCCTGGTGTGCAAGGGCAGGACCTTCGATTCCAAGTCGGTATACGCTTGGCTCTTGTCAAAAATCTATTTCTTGAGGTCCTTCTCCGTTTGACGAAGGCAGCTCAACTCCCGGGTTAGCGCAGTTTCACGATGGGCAAAGGCTTGGGCTTGGGCAGCAAGTTCTTCTTTTGCTTTGACCTCCATCTCTTCTCACACTTTGGCCTCTAGCTACTCTTGGGCCCTCAACCCCGCCTAGCTCGTGAAGGCGAAGGAGTCGGCGAGGAAGTCCCCAAGGCTTAGCCCCGTGTGCTCTTCCAGGGCACCCTCACCCAAGACATCCGCGGACCTCCTCTCTTGAAATCTCTTGAGGGCATGTTGGAGAGCGAAAGGAAGCTCGGGAGCAGGCGGTACCGGAACACTCTCAGGGGCGCTCTTCCCACCACCTTCAATAGCAAGTGGCTCGTAGGGAGAGGAAGCGCTATGAGGATGCTCCCGGTAAGATGAAGGAGGGGGCTTCGTTGGAGGAGTGCGAGGTCGCCACTGTGACCACCCTTCGTCTTTTGAAGGTTATGCCCTCCCCGGTGACCTCGTCGTCAAACTCGATGGCCACCACAACAGCAAGTGGGTTGGGGGAAGCTTGGGCAGGGGGAGCAACAACTAAGGGGCTGGCATCGGTGGGAGCAGTTGTAGAGGGGCCAGCATCCGTAGGGGTGCCCTGACGGCGAGCAAGAGCCTCGGCTAGCCTGAGTTTCTTCTTCTCGGTGAGCACCATACCTACACTAAGAGAATGAGCGTGATTTTTTACACAGTACGAGAGAAACAAGAATGCAAGTAAAGACTAAGAAAGGACAGAAATTGATACCAATGTAGCCCTTAAGGTCTTTGGGGCTGAACTCGTGCTTGATTAGTTGAGCGTTGTTGAACACCACCCCCAAGCTCGAGAGAAGTTGGCTGAGTTCTCGATCGGGGGGAGTTAGATCCTCAAGACCCCTTGGTCTCTTGAACTTCAGTTTCCCCACCCAGTAAAGGGGAAACCCATCTAGTAGGGTGGGGTCATGAGCAGTGCAACAAACCCTGAAGAACTTCCCCTTAAAGCCTTTGTAGGATTGTTGGAAAAGGGTCAGGAGAGCTCTCCCCACCACACCATTGAAGATTACCCAAAGCTTCTTCCCTGGATTCTTACCCTAAAAAAAGTAAAGGAAGACGTCCATAGAAGGGGTGAACCCCAGGTGATTGCACAAGATTGTGAACGCTCTTACAAACGCCCAGCCGTTGGGGTGCAGTTGAGCAAGGGCCATGTTTATTTCCGTTAAGAGCGCCCGCTCGAACCCTGTAAGAGGCAAACGAAGTTTAATCCGCTTGAAGATGGTGGCATAGAGGAAGAAGAAGGATTCCCCATAGTTGACGCAGTCGTCAACGCACACAGGCTCGCCCTCTGCGCAGGGGCGAACGGAGACGTAAGCGTCACATTCCCTCCCAAACACACGGGTCATATGAGCGGCTTCGTCTTCCCGGTGCTTGGCCACATCCTCACTAGAGGTAAGCTTAGAGGTCTCAGCAAGGAGGTCCTCAGAGGCACAAAGGTAGAGGGCCTTGTAATCGATTTGAGGGGGGAATTTAAGGTTGCTTTGGTTCTAGCCATCTTCAAGGAAGTCGAAGAGGAAGAGGAAAAAGAAGGAAGAAACGAAGGTTTAGTGGAAGACGAAGGAAAAACCCAGGAAAACCCAAAACAGGGACGCAACGCAAACAGAGGAAGCGTAAAGCGCGAAAAACCTAAATGTAGGAATTTAAATAGTCCCAAGCAGTTATTCAACAGTGAGATAACAGAGCAAGGGTGATCAATGTACAAAGCTCATACCTTTTGATCGAGAGGATGAAAAGTCTCGAGCTTTGAAGAAGGAAGGTTGAGAGCTTTTGTAGAAAGGGAGAAATGATCGCAAGAGTTTTCAGAGAAAGTGATGGAACAGTGGCGAAGCGCGCGTTTTTGAAATAGTTAACGTAAACTAAGAAGAGCAAGCGACGTTAAGTCCTGGCCGTTGATCAACACACATGTGCGCAGATTAAAACGGGCACAGAGAAGCGTCACTTCGATGCACTATTCACGTCCCGTCACACACAGCCACGTAGGTCGCCAGAGACGAAGACTAAGTCTCTTCGCTGAACAAGTTACAGCTCAAGACTAGGGGGCTTGTGTACCGACCAGTCCTCGAGCGTCGTTGACCGCTAGTAATGATGGGGCCACGTAACCTAGGTCCCACGAGGGGCGTGGGCCAGTGCCTCGCAAAACATGCGAGCCAAGGTGCCGAAAAGTGGTCAGAGATCGATCACCAAGATGTGCTTATGTGTCCTCGGCAACATAGTGAGGGCGATGAGACATCGGACATCGGTGATTCAAACAGCAGAGCTAGACCATGAGATGTGGGTCCCAGATCACACACCAGTTATCAATTAGGGAGAAGCCTAGATCACGAGGGGTCCATGTGTGTGGTGTGGATGACGCGTTCAGGCATAACACAAGTAAAGAGCCACTGGAAGAGATACGTCCTGTGAGGGTCACGTTCTAGGGGTGAACAACAAGGGCACTCCCAGGACGAATGGCCCTAGAGATTAGGTGCACAAGTTGGTACCCAGGTGGTCACCCCGTCAGAGGTTGCACTCCAGTAAGGGAGCCTTACGCGCTAAATTGCCCTAAGAGTGGATGATAGCGGTGCTAAGGCACACCCTCAATAACCCTAATGGCGGTTAGCAAAAATAGCAGAAACCCTAGAGTATATAAAGGGTATTATTAAACCTAATAAGGTATGCAAGTTTTACGCTAATACACACACAAAGATTACAGAGAGCTTTTTACAACTTACCTTTGGTGTTTCCTAGCCCTATACTGACTTGAGCGTCGGAGTGCAAACGGCCTCTAGGGCACCCTTTGTCTTTGCATTTTCAGGTGTTTTATCGAAGAAAGGCACGAACGAAAGCAGGGATAATTGGGCATGTGATCGTCGTAGACGTACGAAGGCAATCTAGTCAACCGTCAGGAACAATTACATAGGTAGATTATACCTATTCATAAAGAATTCTAAGAACATACTAGATGGAAGTCAGTTATACCGATGAAATTATTCTCTATGTATAAATCCTAAATTAGCCAACTTATCAGGACATGCATTCTCTTCAAGAAAAATAATATGGGGTTCTGGAGGTTAAAGGAGCAACCATCCAGTAATATCACGGCTTGGAGGATTCTGGAAGACAAAAAAGCATCTAAAGCAAATCTGGTAAGGAGGGGGATAGGATTGACCACCAATATCTGCAGCCTGTGCGGGGAGGAGGAGGAAACTACGTCTCACCTCTTTTCTACACGTATAGTAGTGCCTGGCTTGTGTGGGCTAAGTGATATGAGTGGATGGGGATGGTTTCAATGGATCATAATGATGTAAGTTGATTTTAGGATTGTTCATTTGATTAGTGAAACTTTACTTAGATTTAGATTTTAGAACAATTATAGGTGAGAAGCCTAAGGAAAATTCCCATTGGACATTAACTTAACAAGTGTTAAGTAGATGTGAAGGTTCATTTCCATAAGGCCAAAGGAAAAACACAATTAATGGTGAGAATGAATGACAAATATGAGTGCGGAATTTAAGCAAACATATGGTGAGCAATACATGGACCAAATTGAATTAAAGGAAGCAAAAACAAGAACAAGACATATTTTGGAATTGAAAATAGGAATGGAAATGGAATGGAAAAAGATGAGTGAAAGGAAACATAGAAGATATGGAATTGTGAATGAGCACGCCACATGGATGGTGAATTGAATCCAAGATAAGTGTAGATGCCGCCACTTGAGAGCTCACAACACTCACATGATAAGACCAATATAGGAGGAGAAACTCTCACTCACAATTCTAACACAATTTGTGTATAATAACTTTACTCTTCATTCAACATATCAATACATGATGTAGGCCTCCATATTTATAGATTTAGGAGCCTTGGAAAAGAAGAAAAAAGGGTAGAATGGGAAAAGGGAAAACAGTAGGCAGCCATAGGGTTTGACTAAGTCAATCCCGTATTCTAGGCTTATCCTTCTTGAAACTATGTCAAAATGCCTTCAAATGGGCTAGGAACAAGCTAGAATGCTACCCACACCCCCTACTATGCTAAAGGAACTTTATTGTAGCTTATTTCTACTATTTGGACCCCTACAAATGAGCCCAACTTATTTACAATATTTTTCTAAATATTTAAGAAGACTAGTAGGAAGAACTTCAAGTGCTCTGGACCTTGTCCATTCCTCCTACTGATGAGGTCTTCCTTTGATTGTTGAGATGACCCTTCATAGTTGGCATCCTTGGTCATCTTCTTGTGCACTTGGTTTTGGTGTCTTTGTGGGTTTGTATCAAATAGGGAGCCAAAAAGTCATTTCTTAAGCTTTAGGATGAGCAGGGTCACAAAAAGTGTAAATGAGGTATGAGGGGGTGAGGATAGCAATGGTAGGGGGAATTGTGGAAACACAGGAACAGGAAGGCTTTCAGAAGTTACAGGATTGATCGCATCGAAATTTTTTCTATGTCACAATTGAAGGCCTGGTCATGGGTAGTTTCCAAAGCGCGAGGCGTTTGCTTTTCTTTCTATAATTAGTGTCTTGAGCCAATGGTTTGTATGAGGACTGCTAATTTTCCTAGGAACTCTTTTTCTTTAGAGTAAACGTTTGTACTTTGAGCGGAAGGCAGGTCTTATGTATACGGGTTGAGGTATCCCTAAAATACCTCATATTTATTGATTCGTTTTTCGGTGATAAAAAAAAACTATTACCAAAATAAGATGAACAACATTTCATTTTTCAAACATCCCCTCCCAAGCTCAAAGATCTAATTCCATTAAAACTCATTCATTCCGATTAAACATCAAATAAACGCACCACAGTTCAGAAAATGGAGATCTAGGGAGTGAGAAATGGGGAAAATGAAAAGCAATTTTGAGAAACCAAATCAAGCAAAATGAAACCTAATACCATGAGCTTCGGTTGGGATGATGGAGCTTCAATATTGGTATTTGTAATGGTATGGACCGACCGGTCACTACCATGACACGGTCTCCCTTACCGAGCTGACCGATACCCCTACTGACGGACATGCCGACCGACACACTTAACCATTAACACTCAAACCAAGGTCAGTAAAGTTAAACTAGCATTAAGAATTAGGTAATGAAACCATATGTGTGATCCATTCTACTAATCAGGCACAATAAGGTAAGCCCATAAAAATAATATAAATAGTGCATATTCCAAGAAGAGAGGTATGTCATTATTACTGTACACACACGAGTGCCGAATACCCTCTTTATAGACTTGAGCGTGGGAGTGCCTTTTGTCGATACCTCCCTCATTTTGCATTCATCCGAGACTGAGAGCTGAAGGAGTAGCGTGAAGACCATAAGGATCACGGTAAAGCTTTAGCAACCTGCCCGAAGGAAGGAAGTAGACGAAGCCTTCAATAGTTCTCTAGGTCCCATCTCCCTAGCAGGAACAATTGGCGCCCACCGTGGGCAGAGAGAAACTAGCTAAAGAAATAAAGTAGATGGTCTGAACCAGAAGCATGAAGAGGATGACTAAAGCCGATCAGGCAATGCTGCCGCTATCTCTACAGAGAGAGATGCCAGAGATGAGGAGGAAAACATAAGAAGTTGCCCAGAAGAACGAACAAGAGATGCAGGCTCTCCGAAGGGAGAACGAGGAGATGAAAAAGAAGTTGATGGAGGGAGGACCGTCAACTGGACCGACCAATGTTGTCGGCAGGTCCTTCACCTTCCCTCCCAACTCGAGACCGGTGGAAGAGACAAGGGACCACCCACGAGATGGATGACGAATCCTATCTCAACAAGTCTGTCAGGACGACCGCCACCATGGACTTGGTTCGCCAACACCCTTTCACCAATGTCATTATCGAAGCTCTATTGTCGGATAAGTGGAAAGGTTTCAACAAAGACCGATACGATGGGTCTACTGACCTGGACGAGCATATGGATGCCTACACCACCCATATGAGTCTCTACACCTCGGATGAAGCAGTGTTGTCCCGAGTGTTTCCTACATCGCTAAAGGGAGCAACCCTTAGCTGGTTTACCAAGCTCCCACCTAATTCCATTGATAGTTTCACCACACTTGTGGTGAAGTTTGAGACCCAGTTTGCCACCAGCAGGCCACATCACCTGACCCCCATCACCCCGGTGGGCATCCGCTAGGAGAAGGGAGAGTCACTAAGAACCTTTGTTGACAGGTTCAGCAAAGTGGCAATGAGCTTTCGAAATCTCAGCCCGGATGTTGCCATGCATCATATGTTGACAGCTCTGCGCCTAGGACCGTTTGTTGATAACTTGTGTATGCAGCCACCCACCAACCTGGACGAGCTCTGGAAGAAAGCTGCGAAGTTCATGCAGCTAGAGGAACTTAGGAAGTTCTACAATCAGGCTTCTGCCGAAGCCAACAGAGAGAAAATCAAGGAAGAGAAGGATCGTCAAGGTCGATCAAGTCAGCGAGGTGACAGAGGTAGATAATAGGGTTCGAGGAATTCGATTCTCAAGATACCCCCCTAACAGTCCAGAGGGGAAGAATCCTGGACAAGGCACTCAACGCCGAGTTGATCCCTCCTTCCAGGAAGATAGCCAGCCCAAACAACACCGACAGGAGGAAGCGGTGTCGGTATCATCAAAACAACGGACACTCCACTAAGGAATGCCAGACTTTGAAAGAAAAAATTGAGGACCTCATTCAGGCCGGGCACCTACGCCGGTTCGTCAGAAACGGCCGAGACGCTAGGCGCTCACTCCGCGGAGAAAAGCCCTCTAAGAGAAAAAGATCGCCTCCACGGGCCCAAGATGACCGAGACCGCAGGGAAGACCGCCGGTCTCGGAGACACGACCCTCCCCGCAAGGATGATCCTCCTCGGAAGGCTGAAAGAAGAGGAAACCGAGAGGTTATTAACACCATAGTCGGCGGCTTCGTTGGTGGAGGGAGTACAAATAGCACACGAAAGAAGCACCTTCGGGCAGTACACCAGGTAAACGTGGTAGCATTTCGACCAAGGATGCCGCCCATCACCTTCACAGATGATGACTTCAAAGGCATAGACTATCGGTAGGACGATCCCATGGTGATATCGGTTGATATAGACCGATTTACCATAAGAAAGACCCTTGTGGACCAAGGAAGCTCAGTAGACATCCTTTACTGGAAAACGTTTAAAGCTATGAGGATACCTGAGGTCGAGATGGTGCCTTACGATGACCACGTGGTCGGTTTCTCAAGCGAGAGGGTGAGAACCAAGGGCTACATCGAGCTCTACACCACCTTCGATCAAGATAAAAAATGCAAGACGATAAGGATTTGGTATCTAGTCATTGATGTCAATACCTCTTACAACATTCTCCTCAGACAACCGTCCATCAACCAGCTGATGGCAATCGTATCGACACCTCACCTAACAATGAAGTTCCCTTCGCCAACGGGGGATATTATTACGGTTCATGTCGATCAGAAAGAGGCAAGAGAGTGCTACGCTGAAAGCCTCAGATTGGAACCTTTGAGCAACGATGTCTCTACCAAGAGAAAATCCTCTCGGAAGGACCGCGCATCCCGGGAAGCCCGACCAATGTCAGTAGAGCCAATCGTTGCATTGGTAGACCTGGACCTATGGGCGAGTACTGCTTCTAGACGAGGAACGCAGTACAACTATTGGAATGGTCATGGCAACAACCGAGGTAATGCATGTCGGGCTAAAGAAGAACGCAGATCTATTTGCGTGGACACCTTCCGACATGCCAAGCGTAAGCCCAGACATTATTACTCACAGGCTGTTAGTGTTTAAGGAAGCACGACCGATCACCCAGAAGAAGAGGGATTACAGTGATGACAAGTGCCTAGCAACAAAAGCAGAAACCGAGAAGCTTCTATCGGCTGGGTTCAAATGTGAAGCCCGGTACACAACTTGGCTGGCCAATGTCGTCATGGTCACCAAGTCGAACGCTAACTAGAGGTGTGTGTTGACTACAGAAACCTCAACAGCACCTGCTCGAAAGACTCCTACCCCTTACCGAACATCGACCACCTGGTAGATGGGGCGGCCGACCACAAAATCCTGAGCTTCCTGGACGCTTATTTTGGCTATAACTAGATAAGTATGCACCCCAAGGACAAAGAGAAGACAACCTTCATGATGGCCGATGCCAATTATTATTATGAGGTTATGCCATTCGGTCTCAAGAACACAGGGGCGACCTACCAACGCCTCATGGACAAAATATTCTAAGGGTTGATCGGTAGGTTGTAGAGGTATATGTGGACGACATTGTGGCGAAGTCCGACTTTTTCAACCAGCATGTGGAAGACCTCGAGGAGTAGGGTCACAGAAAGTGTAAATGAGGTACGAGGGGGTGTGAGGATAGCAGTGGTAGGGGGAATTGTGGAAACAGAGGAATAGGAAGCTTTTCAGAAGTTGCAGGATTGATCCCATCGAAATTTTTGCTATGTCACAGTTGAAGGCCTAGTCATGGGTAGTGTCCAAAGTGCGAGGTGTTTGTTTTTTTTTCTCTGATTAGTGTCTTGAACCAATGGTTTGTATGAGGACTGTTAATTTTTCTAGGAACTCTTTTTCTTTAGAGTAGATGTTTGTACTTTAAGCGGAAGGCATGTCTTATGTATACGGGTTGAGGTATCCCTGAAATACCTCATATTTATTCATTCGTTTTTTGATGATAAAAAAAATTGTTACCAAAATAAGATGAACAACATTTCATCTTTCATTCTCAAATTTGCGCTTAAGTGTTTTCTAGTAACAAAGAACCTCTCCAAACCTTTATGAAAAACCCTCTACCCAATTGCAATTCTCATATAAATATAGGGGGACTCAAGCTTGAAGGTATATACAAGCATCTATGTATGCACAAACTTAGTTGGTAAAAAGGATTTCCATCTCCAATCACTCTTAATAAGAACAAAAGAAACTAATATGTTAATAACTAACATTTATTAGTAAAAAAAGTCAAATTAATTACTTTCATTAATCTTAATAAATGATTTTTTGGTATCTTAGAGTAAGAAAACTAAATAAATATAAAATAATACCTTTATAAA
>Ga0123342_1003093_pt1 | contig 27049 bp, 10 predicted proteins | sample Turbeawhitnodule_FD_89960 | JGI IMG/M metagenome (GOLD analysis project Ga0123342, IMG submission 89960) | Root nodule microbial communities of legume samples collected from Mexico - Turtle bean Mexico white nodule | ecosystem: Host-associated > Plants > Roots > Nodule | place: Mexico: Nepantla...
TGACCTGATTTGTTGCCCTGGGAAGTGTTATGAAGGGGTCACAATGTTACACAATGTGCCTCTTCCTTCTAATTTCATAAAGGTCACGGTGGAGAAGGCCCTTTATGGTGATGTTGCAGTTCCTGTGCCGACATCAAAGGTCACAATTGTAGCAGAGGCATTACATACTTTCGTTGTCTGGCCTAGACATCTCGTCAGACCTATAAACTCTACGGTATATCTTTGCACTAATACTAATAGGATTATATATCAGATATATTACATTCTAATTAATTTAAGTATTTGTTTGTTTGTTGATGAGTAGCAGGAACCTAAGACAAAACTGTCTCTGCGAAAGAAGAAAAAATTCTCCGTTGATGATCCTGTGGCAGTATTGGTGGAAATTTCTACAACTTTAGATATTACTGTCTTAGAGGTTCTATGGGATGTCAATGTTTTTGGAAGGCATGGTGATGTACCGTTGTACTTTCACATGTATGATTTGTTGGACCTTGCATCCGGAAATCAAGAGATGTTGTAAGTTTATTAAAATCTTTATACTTTTGATTTATTAAATATATTTGTACTAACTTATTGAAATTTAGGTATCTTTGTGGATTATGCTTCAATGAGGGGAAACACGATATATATGGGTTTTTAGACCCTCAAGTCATTCAATTAATTGGAAACAAGAAGTCATAAACACAAACATACATCACCACTACCTTAAAGAATGAAGGAAAACAAATTTATTTTGCTCCGTACATCCATGAGTAAATCCTTATTTATTAAATAAGTTATACTAAACTATTGACATAAGAGAAACTAACTGAGTTGTTATATAGGTGTCATTGACAACTATTGATCATATATGTTCAAGATCATACCGCTGCATGGTTCATTTAATATTTATAAGATCATATATGTCGATTAAATGGATCGTCGTTATAACACATTTATAATGTCGGTTGACAAACTGTTGTTAAAAATGTTTGATTTATAACGACACAACAATAACAACGATTTAAGAACTGTCTTTATATGTCATTTTTAACCGTTGTATTTTTTTACTAGTGTCAAACGGGTTTAATTATTTTTGTGAATATTGTTATATAAATTTAGTCTTTTTCAGTATAGGTTAAATTATTGTTATCTTATAGGTAAAACTTTTCAACAATTCGATCAACTTATTCATAATTTTGTTATCTCTATTATAATAATTTTGAAATAGACAATTATCATTATTAGTGGAACAAGAATGTTATACTTTCATGAAAATTTTAAGTATTCATATGAAATATTATATATATATATATAATTATAACATTTATTTTCACACTCTACCACATGTGAATTCCCTTTGACCACGCATACAAACTCAGAAGCAGCAGACATACCTATAGAAGGTCATTCCCCCAAATTTTAATAAAAACTATTAAATTAAAAATCTTAATGTAATTATTGGTACAAAAATTAAAAGAATACAAAACAACACAAATCATGTTGAATTTCCCCTTTTCTTTTCCACGGCCACTATAAGAATAACAAATTTTACATTATCTAAATATAAAATTATTATTAATAAACAGCAATATAATTATTTTAGTCCATTCTCAGTTTTAATAATCATTTAGCATTGTTTACTTTAGAAAAAAATTATTTTATTAAATACTCACTATCCTTTTTCTTATTGTAAGAGTTTGTGGTTCTGAAAAGGAAAGTGTAGTCAAAATTGTTTAATTCAACTTAACATAAATAAAATTCCACTAAGAAAAATATAAATTTATATCTTTTGATACAGTTATTCAGCACAATTTTTTTGTTAATTTGATTTTACCAAGATGATAAGGATTACAAAAAAATCAGTATTTATTCTACTGTGCATTTTACATAAATTACTGATTAGTTGTAATGACCTTTGCATTCTTTCTACCTCATAGCTAGGAAGTTATGGAGGAGTATTCTTCATGTTGAATATTTCGTTTAGAACTGTTTTTTCCTGGATCTCCATATGTTCTTTTGTTATCTTGTATAAAACGTGAAAATATCTTTTTATTTTTCTTGCGTTATTTCTATAGAGTAGCTTCCGGATTATGTAATCCAGACACGCATTTGAAAAAAACTTTCGGATTACATAATCTGGAAGTTAAAAAATACTTCTGGATTATGTAACCCAGAAACTAATAATGCATATGAAAAAATGTTTTCGGATTATTTAATCTGAAAGCTAATTATAAATTTAAAAAAAAACTTTTAGATTACATAATACAGAATATTAAAGAAAAATATATTTGGAAATATGAAAATTTATGGAGATGAAAGAAAAATATACTAAGGTGGAGGAAGAAAGCGTCTCAGTCTAGTATGCTAACAATGTACATAGGTAATGTTTTTTTCTATCTTGGGTACTATTTTCGGCAGAGGCCCAAAGACAATAAAGGATCCAATTTGGATACTGAGTGACTCATTGTTCAGGCTTGAGCCCAGATTTTTATCCTTTGAGTAGAGCTTCAGAGGCAAATTCTTTCTATATCTCCAGTTTTTTTCTGTCATCTTCATAACTTATTTAATTCCAAAAATATTCTTCCGCAAATAATTTAGTGATTTTTAAAAAAAATAAGGGTATTAAAAGAAACTATGGAGGTGCAGGAAAGTATTATTCAGCCCACTCAGGGTTTAGGCCCAAATTCACTACCATAATGGACTAATAGACCATCTCCCTGCCAATTAAAACAAATTAATAGTTTTGATAATTACTGTTAGTTTTAGTTATTAGGGAATTATCTGACAAACATTTTTAGTTAATTTTGTCTGCTATCTAAAATTTTACATGCCAAATATAAGTGTGTTTGATAAAAATAAGTGAATTCTAGTAGGTTGCTGTATTTTTTCTTTAAATTTTAGTTTTTAAGATTCATATATTTTTTTTTATTTATTTTAAATATTAACTGTTTACAGTAGTGTTCAAAACCCTTCTAATATTTTGAAAAAGACATAGTTCTATACTTACTTTATTATTTTAATATTAGTCTTGAATACATGGATACTACTATATGATAGTTTATTTTATGTTATTTTTTTATTAAATACTTTTTATACTACATTACATTATTCTAACTAATATACTGCTTAATATAATATAAATATGAGATGGATACAAGGGTATGCTATTTTTATTTTATTTTAAACTTGATTGAAAATATTTAAAATATGAAATAAGATGAATTGTAGATACGCAAAAATGAGAAGGCGTATAATAGTTTTTTCAATGAAAAATGTAATTAAAATAATTTTCTATAAATGAATTTTTAAATAATTAAAAATTAATCAAAAAAATTAAATAGTAAATGTTCCAAAATGTATTTGTATTAATAAATTAAAATTTACACATTAAATATTTATAACCCAATTAAGTGAATAGCTTTAAGCTTTTAAGCCTCTAGCTACTTCACTAACTTTTTATACCTTTAGTGAACTTTTGATCTACATTTTTTAAATACAAGCAATGATAAAAATAATGATTACCCAAAATTGAAACATAAATTTTGATCAATAAAAATACTATGGAAAATGATAGTTGGACAACTCTTGGAATTATATACAACTCTTGATGTGATGAATTTAGAAATAAATATATATAATAAAAGGTAAATTTATAATTAAATTATACCGGTTGAATTCCAGACGACCAAGAACATGAATTAATAATACAACGCAATAAATACGTGGCAAGGAAACAGATATAATTGGCGTTGAATGGGTCAAAGACACACTTCGAATACACTTCTGTGATATCAGGAAGCCACTACACACGATCTGAGAACCATTACATAAGTCTTTGTGAACTGATTATCTGGCCCACACAGGTCGAGGCCCAAGTCAACCTATAAGTAAGACTTCTGAAAGGGAGAAAGGTACGTTTTTCATATCCTGAGAGAGAAAACAAAACACTAGCAATGACTTAAGTGTCAGAGTGCAATCGCAGGTACCCCACCGACCGATGGAGCACACGTGTGAGAGAGTTAGAGCTACGAATGATTTGGAGACTATCAGTACAACAACGAATTGTGTACCAAGTGAGTCAACATTACTTGGACATCAACATCCGTACAAATACATAAATGATATGAAAAAATATTAAAATAATAGTTTTGGGAGTTGTAATGTTGTTGTATATAAAAAAGTTAGAGTTGTCCATGTATCATTATCCATATATTATTTATTTATAAGAGTTTTTTTTCTTTAAATTGTATAAAACATGATCAAATATTAAAAAAGTAGTAAGTTTTGTATTTAAGTTTTGATTTTCTATTAAATTTGATTAACAGATGTTTGTATTTAAGAATTGATATTTAACACAATGGAAGGCTCTAATCACTTTCACCCAAAATAGCAAGAACAGAAAGCTCTTCTTTATATAAGTTTGAGGATACAATACAACAGCAGATAAAGAAAAGGCATAATACTCACAAACTGTGGCAACGCAAGTATTGAACATGTATTGAAAAATCACTGTTTATTTTTTCTCCGACGAGGCAACACACCAAAGCAAGAACATATATTGTGCACGTTATATATAAATAGTAACTTGCGCTGCATGGCTTCACACTTTATATGAAAACCTCTAAGGGCACTTGCGTCTGCCACCGTGGGTGGTGAGACTGGCATAGCAGGGACACACTTCTTGGTTACCGGAAGTTCCCGGTGGTACGCAGTTGCAGCGTCTGCAGCACGTTCCACAGGCTCTGTGACACATCCGCTGACGAGATGCTAAACGGCACCTCGCACCACATGCAGCGTTGCAATCTGTCGAATCAATTCATTCATTCCAACTCAAATTCAAAATCTTATTCAATCAAATCAAATAGGTACGTGAAATTATGTATATATATTAGATCTTCCTTAATTTCATTAGAATATATATTGAAAATGAAGAAACCGCTGTTGCTGATCATGCAATACCTATCTGCTGAACAAGAGAATCCCGAGTCTGTGCTTGTACCTGCGGTTTCTCAAGAACACGATAAATCAGTTAACTATTAAAACAGTTTGATGAACGTAGAAGGAGTATTTTAAACTATACATCAGAACGAATGAATAATATATAAACGAAGAAGCAGCATCTTTAATTTGAATCACCGTTTGATGAGCTTCAGGTAGATGGAAGAGGAGAAAGGATAGCAGAAGGGATGCGAGTAGAAGCTTGGAGAGAGGCATGGTTAGATTGGAAGAGGTGTTTTACTTGAAAATGAAGAGTGCATTGCATCTCAAACTTGGACCCTTTATTTATAGTTAAAAGATAATACATTTAACTTATAAATTTAGAAAATTCCTCTTAAATGACGTGTTGATGATCGATACTTGTATCGGACATTGACACTCTCGTATGACACATGTAAGACACGTATCCATGAAATGTCCAATTAAAAAAGTATTTGTTAGATTTCTAACCATTTTAATACGGTCCAAACATAAAAAAGAAAAAATACATTAAATTTTTTACGATCCAATTTAAAAGAAAAATACATTAATTTTTTAAAAAAATCAAACTTTATTGTATAAATTATTATTATGATTATAAAAATAAGATTGCATATCTCTCCGCAGCTTACGTGCTAAAACTCTCAACTATGTGTGTACATATTTTTTTATTATGTAAAATGAGCATTATTTATTTTTGATAAAATGAAGTTTTTTCTTTATTTTTAAGTCTTTTAAAGTTGAAAATTATTGTTTTAATATTTATCTCTAGTATTGTATTTTACTAATTAGCTTCTTATGATAAAAAAAGATAAATGAATAATTTATATTTTTAGTTAAATATATAATTTTAAATATTATAGTTTAATTATTAAACTATTAAAAAAATAATTTTTTAAGAATTTTGAAAACAAAGTATGAAAATTGGTAAAGTAAATTCCATTTAAGGAGACGTGAAACACGGATAAAATAATTGATTATGAAATAGGTAATATATAATAAAAAAATGGGAGTGGGATAGTCTTTGATGTGATGCGACGCCGAAGAGACCTGAAATTGAAAGTGTTTATGACTTATAAGTGACTGATGAGGACATTTGGCAGTGAAAAGAGCTTTCGGAACCATAAAAAAACATGCGACAAAGTGCTTTTGCTTCGTCACGAACTGTTCACATGGCTATCAAAAGTGACGCAGAGGCCATAAACACGATTTTTTTCTCAATCCATTGTCTGAGCCAATCTTATACTTCTACACCATGTTAGTATAATGCCAAGCATGATACTACTAACATGGCAAGCTTTTGGAAGGATAAATAACACGTTCGCTTGGTCATGCAATGCAACAAACCTAACGCAAATGGTAGAAGAGAAGAGTGAACTTTTTGGCTGCAATGGAAGCGTGAGAGAATGCTATAGAGATAGATGCTAAATGTAGCAGTGGCTAGTAGAAATTGATTACAGGTACGAGGGCACTAGATTGCATTATTGGGAAGGTGGGAATAGTGGAAGAAGATATATGGTATGGAATTGAATGCAAGGGCTTTGGTTTGGTGCTGGATTATTATTATAACAGCCAAGAATTTGTTAAGTGGCTCGCCGCCAACTAAGGCTTTGGGAGATGGTGATGTGTGAATCTGGATATGGATATGGAAGAAATAAAAGTGACATTAGAAGAAAAAGTAAGCTCAAATATAGGAAAAGGGGTACAGAACAGAAGCCAATCCTTACAGCTGTATGCTTTGCCACCACCACAGCTGTTGCATGATCATATCAAATTATCTTTCTCTGTTTTGTTCAATGCCATTTAATAAGAATCATAGATAAAAAAAAACAAATAAAAGAGAATATATTGAAAGGATTTGCAAAAGTAAAAATAAAAAATAAAAAATTAGATTGGTAGGAGAAAACATTCTACTTGTGTCGTAAGGAACAGGATGAACTCCTCTAAATTGTTTAGATGGTATGTTGAGTATAATTAGGTTATAATTAATTTAATTTAAGGCATCAAAATTATGTTAAATTATAAAAAAATAACTGTTAGTGTAGAAACCAGGGAAAACAGTCCAATATTATATGCACCAGTGTTTAGTAATGTGATCTACCAACTAAGAATCTTCCTTTATCATTAAAAGAATAACTGATTTAATTATATAAGTTACTTTGGTTTTTTCTTTTCCCTTTTCTTGGTTCTGTATTTCTTATATTATTATTTTTATGTTAGAGGAGAGACAGTGACATCATCGTTCTTTTCCTTTTCCAACTTGATCATGCACAAAACTATTTTGCTTTTGTGAAAAAACTACAAAATTTTATGGAAAGTCAACTCATTTAATAACTCCTAAAATGTAATAAACTGAACTTCTTTACACACTGTTAGTGTAGAAACCAGGTATAACAGTAAATAAAGCGGAAAGATTGATACGTAGCAGGTAGCAGGGTTTGCTTGAGAGACCGATGTATGCAGGTACGGTGCAACCACCAAATCCATTTAGCCATTTGCTTGTTACAATTAAATTCTCTTAACACCAATTGCCATTTGCTCCTATCCAAACCAACATTTAATATATTTCACATCTGTTAACTACTAATTAATACCAACCTGAAGAACTGATCAAAACAAAAAGATAAATTAAAATTTCAGTAAGTTACATATATAGAACATTCTGAACTCAAGTTCACTCAGTGACGCGGATACATAACATATCAAACTCCTCTAGCTGCTATAGCTATTCTGACCTTCTGAGTGCTACAAGCTAAAGGATTGTTGAACTTGAGGGATCTGAACGAATGTCAAAGTTACACCACTCCTGAAGGAAGTCGAACAACAAGTTGTCCTCCAACAAGACTGAAGCCAAGAAAGGATAAAAAAAACGTTAGAAAGTTGACAAGAGCATATTAAGATATTGCATATTCTTTGAATTTTACACTATCTACCTCTTGACGTAGTAGTAGCAAAAATCTGCCAGGATGAAAGTTTGAACAATTTCTGATAGAAGAACCAATGAAGGCCACAATCCGTAACCCAATGCAGTTAGTAGACGTCCACGAGTATCTAATACCTGAGGAAGACAAAGCAGCCATTCTCTTGATCACACAATCAGTTTAAATAAACTTAACAAGTACTCACAGGAAAAGAAGAAAAATATGAATCAAATTTCTTGCATGAGTTAACGTTCATTTATTCACTTCAACTTTTTCAAAAGCTCATTCATCTAACTTGTTTATAGAGTCACCTATTATGAACACGATAGCGCTTAACATTCTTGTCCTATATCGTTGGGCTATCTATCATTGGATATTAAAGGTTGAGAAGGTCAAAGGATCTAACTGGCAAACCAAAGGTCTCGACTCGATGTCAAAATTCTTATGCAACAACTCTCCTTAGAAACCATCAGAACCTTATTGTCGTGTGGGTAAATTGGTTCAAAGTAGGAATGTCATACAGAAACATTCAAGGAAATACTTCAACTAAAGTATGCACAATTCCAAACACAAATCTACAGGATATTAGGATACATCCGTACATGTATTTCAAGAACTAGGTGATAAAAAAACTTGGAGGAGTTCAAAATTTGACAAACCTGGAGCACCCAATGTGCACAACTCAAGAACCTTGCAATTCCCAGGGCAAAAACATAGTGTGCCGTGAATGGTTCGACGATCTGAAAGTTGAATTTAAGAATTAGATCCAACGTTATTTAGAAAGACTAACATGCAAAATTGAGTGATCACTGTATTTAGGAAGGCTATCTTGCAAAGGAAATAATTACGACATCAGCATCACCATTCCGAGCAATTAAAAGATAATGAAGAAAAGGCAGACATAAAAGTATATCTTTGAGACCTTAGTGTTCTGCATAACCCGCAGCTGAGGGAGAACAGAAACAGCTTCAAGATAAACACAAAATGCCCAGAGAATCCTATTAATTGTATGATGCCGGGTTGTTGGATGAATAAACAAGGACAGCACAGCACAAGGTATCACCTACATTTTGGTAAAAGAAAATCAGAACACTCAATACTCCAAGGCAGAGAAATTGAATCATCCATTCATTTGGTCATATAAAAGATAAAATATCTATCTCAGTTATAAAAGATATAACATCCTAGTTGCTATGACAAAAATACTTCCATTGAGAGATAAGGTTGGCTACTTTTGTTTAAAACTAAGACAATTCCATTCAAGATAAAGAGAAAACTCACAAAATAGTAACAAATGAAAAGGTGAAATCTCCGCTGCCGTTAACCCATTTTGAAATTTCAAAATGTGATTCATCAATGAAGAATTTAAAAACAAAAATTTGAATTAAGCACCTTCCTCAAAGTCAGACATTAGCACCTCTGTTTCTGAACAGGTAATCCAGCCAAACAAGCTAGCAGGAATCACAGAACACATTCAAACAACCTCTTTCCCTTCCCCTTTTTTTCGTCATACTCCTTTTAAGGAGGAAATACACCAGAATGAACAATAACTATTGGAAACTAAATTTCGACTAGAACTGTAGTACTCATGCAGGAAAAAAGGAAATCCATCTAAAATAAACATAACGATAACATAATATAATAATTATATAATTTTGAGAAGCTCCTAAACTGTTTTTAAAACGGCCCTATTCCGGATTGTTGCAGAAGAAACCTCAAATTTGACCAACTGCAGTTTTTGTATTTAACGCCTAACCGAACAAAAAAGTTTATTATGCAAGAGTTCTTCAGGCATTAGTCGGTTGATAAAAATTACATACAAGATTTTGTCAGATGCTTAACAGCAAGGCCGAACAAAAGCAACATTGCCAACAGAAAACAAAATAAGTGCACAGTATATTGTTCACTTACAAAAAGAAACATAGATGACTTACCACATAGTATATTGCAAGGTTATCCTTATCATCCATATAGCTAGAATTGAGTCTGAAGCGTATCATATAAATAACCCAGATGGTCGTTCCAAATGTTGCCATATCGAGTAAGGTGTGTATATCATATTCCATCACAAAACTGCAGTAAAGTCTTACGCCAAGGAATATTGCCGTCAGCTCCTGCGATTTAAGCGAAAGCCCTACGATGATTTAAAGTCGCCCGTTACATGCAACATTAATTTCCGCTAAAACCATAACAGGGTTGAAAAACACCGCGAAAAATCACATCAACTCAAAGGTCCAATTTAACACAACCCTACCCTGAAATGGCAACGGTAATCTTTTTATTTTTTGGGGGAAAAAGGCGTTGAAGGTAAGATTGCAATGAAAATGAAGGGAATTGTACCGGCACAGGTTTTTTCCTTGGTGAGTTTGTAAATGAGGACGGAGATTCCTAACGCATGGACAAACTCGGCGGCAACGAAAAGACTGTCGTGGTCATGAACGACGATTCTGAGGAAGAGCAAGGCGGTCAGGCCGAATAGCACCGCAAGAAAGGCCTTCATCTTGGGCGGTTGCCGCCGAAACCATGTCGTCACGGCGTGGATCGGCCTCTTGCTTCCCTTCATTCTTCTTTTTTTTTTTCCCTTTTCCCAACAGATTATCTGTTGTCACTTTGTCTGGTCTTGTGTTTTCTTACTTGTTCTGAAAGAAGCTAAAAATGCAATCCAATCTATGTAATCTGTGTTCTCTCTCATTTGACGATGATTTAGAACGACACGTGTGATATTGATTTAGAAGTGTTTGTTTAATAGTTATATATGCGACGGGTGGGTTGCTCAACAACTCTTCTTCCCTACCTATAGACTCTTCTTCCCTGGCTATGGAAAGTGATACACAATTACATAAAAATGCGTATAATTTCTAAAATTAAAATAAAAAACACAAAATTTATATATTATATAATTATAAATTATAATAATAAAGATTTATGTTCATAAATGTCATTGATTATTTTTTAAACATAAAGATGTTTTTTTATAATTCATTTAAAAGAATTTTTTTCTTATTTTTATAATCATAATAAAAATTTATATATTTTTAAAAAATTAATATACTTTTTTTTTTAAATTATGTTAAAAACATATTAGAATTATTAGAAATCTAACAATTACTTTTTGGACTAGACATTTCACGAATACATATAACGTGTTCTACAAGTATCATACGAGTATCTCACAGCGACGTCATTTAAAAAGAATTTCATGTTTCGACTTCATCTTCCTCATCCTGCATCTTTCATTTATGAAGGTAGGTGGCTACGTACACGACACGGCCCACTCAGAAATTTGGTAATGGCCCATTAATGCAAATGGTGTAAAAATATTTTACCACTTTTGTGGGGACTTTTTAGAGAAGATATTTAAAGACAAAGACAAAAATTAAAATGAAAGTCAACCTCCGTTTATTTCACATTAAATATTTGAATGATTGATCACTATCAAAACAATAAATGCTAGTTTCATATGGATACAAAATAATCAGTAGTATAAATAACGAAAAGTTAGGATAAAGAAGGAAATTTAACCTAATAAAGTTAATGTTAGAAACACTTTATCGTTATATTATCTTTTTAACTATAGTACGATGGATCACCTGAGTCTAAACTATTTGAAAGACATTTTTTTATGCGAGATATTGGAAAAATCAATACTGAAATTATAATATTTATTCTCAAAGGTAAATTAAATATTGAAAACATAGTTTTCTAATTTCAAATTCTGAAAATACTAAAAGAATCTTTTGCCACACGGTTCCTGAAAGATACAATGAGAATAAAAGAGATATATATTCTCAGCTGTATAAGAAATTCTTAAGAACATTAACTTACGAAGATTTATAATTCAAAATTTAACCTAACCCATAAATCTTGTTCATATTCATATCAATGTGGTCTTAAAAATCAAATTTCACTTACAAATGTAGATGCAGATAAAAAAAACACACATACATATATAGGCGTGAGAGAGACAAAATAGTATAACATCATTTATTTGATTTATTAAAATTAAGAGTGGGATGAATTTAACTCTATAAACATTATTAGAGATTCTGACTGTACGAATCATTATATATAATATTTTTCTCACATACTTCATTTCAGTATAACAATATTCGTTTACTTTCGGAGTGGAATCAAAATCTTAGACACTGTTGCTTCATTACTACAAAAGATGTCATCAATCTGAGGGACTGAGGTAAATTGCAGTGTAACCTGATAGACAATTATTTATTTATAAAAAAAATCAAAATATAATTAGAATCCCCTTCCTTTTATTTTGATTTGAGACATAAAGTTATCTAAATTAAGAAAATTAAATATGTATTTATAGTTTTCTTTTTATAATATTTTCATCCTACACCTCACTAAATATTAATATTTTAATTATTTTTAATTTTAAAAATTATTTTAACATTTTACATTTTACCTATATTTTTATTAAAGAGATTTTTTAATTTTTTTTATTATAAATATTTTTTTTTATCAAAGGGACACTTTAGGTATTGCAACTAATATAAAAAAGCTATCCTAAAATTCCTAAAAAAAACAACATTTACAATACAACTCTCTTAAAAACACAAAGAAAAGACTAAACCGATCTAGATTCTAAAAATGGAATTGGTGTGAAAATATCATCACCTTATAAATATATATATCTGATACACAAAAATGGGTGATGATGATGACTCACATATGATAGGAGTAGCATGCTAGTAGGGTGTCCAAATGAGCGGTGACCACATGGACCTGAAATTGGAGAGGAAAGAGGCCAAAACCATAAGCAACACCACCAACGCCGCCACGCCCCAGGGAAAGCCCCCGCCTTCTGTTCTCAGTCGTATGCCGCCCAGGAATGGTGGCGGCGCCGGAAGCACAAGGCGCGATCCATGTTTGGAGATGGTGTAGGCAACGAAAATCAAGAAAAGGGGCAGCAGCAAGAGGAAGACGTGGAAGGTGAGGGTGGCTGTGTGCAGGGTGGACTTGAAGTTAACGTAAGACGGAACAAATAACAAAAACATGACTATGGCAACTATGGTGAGGAGTTGCAAAGGCGGCGCAGATAGAGAGCACAGAGTGTTTGTTGTCCACCCTTGTTTCCATGCTGGACCCCTTCTCTCCTTCAATAACCACGCCATTTTGAAGTTCTCTCTCACTTTATCTCTAATGGTAACATGTAGTGCAGTGGCTCTTATTTATAACACAGAATTTATTGTATTTGTGTGTTGGCTTTAGCATAAATTCTAAGATGGATTATATCTCCAACCAGAGCACCTTCTCTTTGGGATTGATACCAAAGGAAAAGCCACGCGCGGCCTTTGTTCAATGGAGAACTACATGAATGAATATATTCTTTGTTGCTTTTCCACCCAAAGCTTTTTTGGAAGCACAAATTCTCACGTTTCCCCTAAGAATGCTTCTATATCTCATCAAGATATAATAACTAATTGCATGCAAACATACTTTTATGTCAATTTCTTTTTTAAGATTGCCCTCTCCAAAATATCTCAATTTAAAGCCTTCCGAGGTCATGCAATGATGTTGAAAGCTTATTAGTCTCATTGGGGGTATTATTGAGACTCGGAGAATATCAGATCATGAATCGTTTGGTTAATATGATAAAATGGTTTTGATACTGATATGAGAAATTAGTGAGAAAGATATCATTTATTTCAAAAGAAAAAAAAACTCTAATGATATTAGCATTATATAAATATTATTAATTTTTTATTTTTGATAAAATATTTTTATTTTTTTGGTAGTTGTTCCTGCCGGTTGACTCGATCGCCTTCGTACGTTTCACAATACTCCCACGCCCGATTCTCTATGTCTTCGTTTGTGCTTCTCTCAATCTAACACCTGAAATCACAAAGACAAAGGGCGCCCTAAAGGTCGTTTGCACTTTGATGCTCAAGTCAATCTTAGGGTTAGGAAACACCAAAACTCTTAAGCGTAAAAGTTGTGTGTGAACTGTGTGTGTGAAGCAGCGCAAATGAATAGCATAGCTTACTAAGTTTGTTACTTCCCTTTATATAGTCCAGGATTTCCACTGTTTCTACTACCCAAAATAGGCTTTCATAGGGTGAGCCCCAACGTCGTTATTACCCACTCTTAGGGCAACCTAGCGCGTAAGGCTCCTAACTGGAGTGCAACCTCTGATGAGATGACCGCCTGGATGCCACCTCGTGCACCTGATCTCTGGGGTCACCCGCCTTGAGAGCGCCCTAGTCGTTCACGTGCCATGCATGCATCTCTCCCATGGAACATGACCTTCTCAAGTTGTATCTTTTCCAGTGGCTCTTTACTTGTGTTACGCCTGAGCGCGTTAACCACACCATACGCATGGACTCTCGTGACCTAGGTTTCTCCCTAACTGATAACTGGTGTGTGGTCTAGGGTCCACCTTTTATGGCCCAGCTCTACTATTTGAGTCACCGATGTCCGATCTCTCATTGCCCTCACTATTCTGCAGAGGACACATCAGTACATCCTGGTAATCGACGCCTGACCACTCCTCGGCACCTTGGTTCACGTGCCTTACGAGACACTGGCCCACACTACTCATGGGACCCAACTTACGTGGCTCCATCATTACTAGTGGTCAACGACGCCCGAGGACTGGTCGGTACACAAGCCCCCCAGTCTCGAGCTGTAACTTGTTCAGTGAAGAGACTAAGTTCTCGCCCCTGACGACCTATGTGGCTCTGTGTGACAGGACGTGAATAGTGCGTCGAAGTGACGCCTCTTTGTGCCCGTTTTAATCTGTGCACACGTGTTTTGATCAACGGCTAGGGCTTAACGTCGTTTGCGCTTCTTAGTTTACGTTAAGTATTCGAAAACGCGCGCTTCCAATCACTGTTTCATTATTCTCAAAAACACCTTTGATTGCTTCGTCTTCTTCCTCGAGCGCTCTCGCGTTTCCCTCTACAAAGTCCAGAACTTTCATCCTATTTTGATCAAAAGGTACGAACTTTACCCATTGATCGCCCTTATTTATCGATTTCGATGCTTGATAACTGCTTATGACTGTTTAAATTCCTTGCATTTTAAGCTTTCTTTGTTCCTCTGTTTTTATGAGTTTTCTTCGAGTGTGGGGTTTTTCTGGGTTTTCGCTGAGTTACGCCATAGCCCCTTTCTGAACCTTTGTTTCCCTCTTTTTTTCTTGTTTTTTTAGCTTTCTTAGACATGGGTCGAACGAAAACGACATCCAACCCTTCACCCCAAGTAGATTACAAAGCCTTGTACCCATGGGCCTCTCTCGCCGAGACCTCTTCACTTACCTCCAACACGGACGTGATGAAGCACCGAGAAGGCGAGCCTGAGTGTATAGGACATGTCTTTGGGCGCGAAAGCGACGCCTACGTCTCCGTTCGACCATGTGCGAAGGGCGAACCCGTGTGCTCAGACGAACGGACCAACGACGGAGAGCCATACTTTTTCCTCTACCAAACCGTCTTCAAACAGATTAAGCTGCGTCTCCCTCTCACTGACTTCAAAAGGGACCTGTTGACTGAGATCAATGTGGCCCCTGCCCAGCTGCATCCCAACAACTGGGCCTTTATAAGGGCGTTCTCCATTCTGTGCAACCACTGCGGACACCCTCCCTCCGTCGACGTCTTCCTCCACTTCTTCGAGGCTAAGAGTTCCGGGAAGAATCTATGGGTGAGCTTCAGCGGCGTGGCAGGGAGAGTTCTCCTCACGTTGTTCCAACAATCGTATAAGGGCTTCAAAGGGAAGTTCTTCAGAGTGTGTTGCACCGTCCACGACCACACTCTCCTAGACGGTTTCCCACTCTACTGGGTGAAGAAATTATAGTTCAAGAAACCGAGGACTCTTGAGGAACTGATTCCTCATGATTGCAAGCTCTGCCAAGTCCTTGCAAGCTTAGGGGCGGTGTTCAACACTGTCCAACTGATCAAGCACGAGTTCAGCCCTTCTGGTCTCAGAGGCTATATCGGTACTTGCCTCTACGCCTTTCTCACCCCACCCTGTGTGTCTTTGGTTGGGCACTTCAATATTATATGTGTGTTCACTACTAATTAATACTAATTGACTTTTATTTTTTAATAATTATGTCTTGTATTTTTTTACTTGAAATTAACATGATTACATCATTAATAATAATAAATAAATACTAATTTTTGTTTATAGATTCAACTTTTATGTTGTTGTAGGGTTTAATTTTTTATTTTCTTCATTCTTAAAAAAATTTTAAACTAAACATTTTTAATTTATTACTTTTTTATTTTTATTTTGTAAAAACTCATTTCTTCTTTATTCATTAATAATTATTTTAAACATTAAAAATATTTTTTTTAATGCATTCAATTTTTTTTTATTTTTTTACTTTTAAAATGATGTTAAATAGGAAAATAAAAATAAAAGAGTGTTAGTTAAAAAAATTAAAAAAAAGGATGATAGATGAAAAAATAAAAATGTAAATAATATTATGAAAAATTAAGTGCATGAAGTACCTATAAATTTGAGATAATTTAATCAATTGAAAATAAAGTATATATTGTTGGGCTTTGTTTGGAGCCCGGCCCAATTTGTCTGTCCAGAACATATCTAAAACATGAGTTTTGGAATTCACAACCCCAATGTGAATTTTCCCGTTGTTGCAGATTGAAATTGATTTTCCAGAGAAATGGCCTTGGAAGATTCGAAGCCGGTGAAGAAAGAGGAGGAGTCCAACAAGAGTTCCGTTAACAAAAAGGTCGCAAAAGTCAAGAAAGAAGAGGTTGAATCCGTGAAGAAGGAGCCTAAAGCTGTAACAGTCAAGAAGGAACCTAAAGCTGTAACCGTCAAGAAGGAGCTTAAAGTCAAGAAGGAAATCGACGACGACATTCTCCTCGTCAGAAGGACCCCCAACTCCAAGGTTTCTCTCACTTTTTGTTTTTGGAGTTCTACTTTTTCATTTTTATTATTTTACTTCTTTTCAAAGGTTCATTGTATGATATGGAGTGAACTATGTTTTACTTCATTTGTTTGGGTTTAAAATTGTAGGAAGTGATTAAAAAGAAGAAGATAAAGGAGAAAGTAAAGGAGGTGGAGAAGAAGAAGAGAGAGAAAAAGGTTTATGATTTACCTGGCCAGAAACGCGATCCACCTGAGGAGGTATGCGAATGCTTCTCTTTGCTCTTGTTTTTGTTTAGGGTATTTTAAAGTTTTGACTTCAGTAGCAGGGTTTGTAATTTTTCCTATTTTTCAGAAAGACCCTCTTCGGATTTTCTACGAGAGTTTATACACACAAATTCCCCACAGCGAAATGTCACAAATCTGGTGAGGTTTTTTTTTTTTTATTATTTAGAACTTTACTTTGGAGAATGAAGGAAAGAAGGAACTAGGTTGTGATTTATCAAGGAAGGCATTTTGTTGTTTTGTTACTGTTTTCTGCTTCTTTGGCTTTGTTAGTTTTTACCAAAATTTGACCCCTTTTAACCATATTTGTGGAATATAATTTAGCTGAAATGCTCATTTGGCTCCAGCAAAAGCACCAAGAGAGCCTGTGAAGCGCTCACTATGAATTGACTGGTTATGCTTTTGAGCTAATAACGAGTGCAGCGATGAAAGAACAGTTAGCGTGCTTTTAGCTAAAAATCTTTTGGTACATGTAAGTGGAATATAAAGCAAATTTCAAAAGCTTAGGATAATGAATTGTTTAGGGTCTCGGTTAGCTAAATGCCCTATGGAATGTGAATTGTTTTCATTTGTTAGGGATATAAAGCAAATTTCAAAAGCTTAGGATAATGAATTGTTTAGGGTTTCGGTTAGCTAAATGCCATATGGAATATGGATTGTTTTCATTTGTTAGGGATATAATATCTGGCTAAATATCATTGCCAATGAAGTGGAATTTGTATGGGTGGAAGAATGCTGTTTCATGTGTAACCTTGAAACGCAAATGAATGAAACCAATTTTGTTAAGAGGTGAGCATTTGGCTCATAGTAATTTCCCAGCTTTCATAACACCTCGAGTGAGTTTTGGTACCATATCAAATTGTTTGGGCAAACGAGAAACCATTTTAAAGACAGATCTAGAGACCCCCCTTTCTTTCATAACACCTCGAGATTGACCAGTTTTTCATCCCTCTCAAAGGATGAGTGAGATGAACAAACTCTGATTCTCAACTTGAAAACAGAAATAAGAGTGACGGGGAAAAAAGAGCTTATGTTGGCTCAATTGAGTCCCCTCCTATATCCCTAGGGTATGTATTCCCAGTCATAACAATTTGTAAACATATCCCTAGGGTATGTAGCACCTAGCAGTTGCCAACACTCGTACATTTTATATCAGAGTGATTTAAGTGGTAGATCTGGCATAAGTTTTTTTATTTATAGTTAATAGTTTTGGCAATAGAAGTGTAGTTCCCCACTTCTCATGTTTATGTTTTTTCTTTTGAAAGTTGTTTATGTTATGACAACAATTTTTTCTAATTTTTTCTTGACTTCAATTATTTGTTAGTTTTTTTCTAAGTTTTGTTGTGAAATTATTTCTGATTCGTCAGTTATATAGTGAACCCTAAACACTCCTCAACATGTAGTAACAAACCTTTGGCAACAAGTGACACATACTATTGAAAGTTTACAGTAAGCATGTATCAAAATGCACTCATTGTTTAAACAAGACAATCTGTTTTATCTGCAGTTATCTTTCAAGCAATAAAACACACCTTCCATAGTTTATAAAGAATAGAAGACTGTTCATTTATCATGACCATGACTGCATGTAATTGCAGGCTGATGGAATCAGGGTTGCTTCCTAAGGAAGTTGCAAGAAAAGTATTTGAGAAGAAGAAAAAGAAATGTCCGACGAAGCTGTCTTCTCCAGTTAAGGCGGTATCGGCTGTGAAGAGTAGCACTAAGTCCGTGACAGTTAAGAAGAAGAACCCGACTTCCCCTTTGTCTTCTCTTAAAAAGAATACAACGAACTCCACCTCAAAGCATTCCATTAAGAGGAAGTCTATGGCTCTAAGCTCTGAAGATGAGAATGACCCTGATTCTGATGATGAAGTTATTATTAGGGTTGTAAAGAGAAGAAAAATGGCTTAATTATGTCCATCCGTGACACAACATTTTTATTTTGATATTATGTTATATAACTTTTGGAATGTTAAGATCGGTCTCCTTCACAACACTCACATCTCAACTTGCACTCTTACACACACATATGTCTCTTATGTGATGTATTACTTTTTCTTTTTGGATTTGTTGGCTAGGATGAGGAAGAAAGATGTGTGTGGATTGCGGCTGGTAGCAAACTATTCCTTCAGTTCTAATTGTTTTTGCTTTTTAACTTTTGTACTTCTTTAATATTTTTCCTTTAGCATCCACTTGCATGTTTGGGTTTTACTAAGAAAGAAATTGAGGATTGGCGATTTTCATTGTCGGAGTTTTAATATGTAACTGAGATATTCATGATTTTCTTTTTAATATGTAACTGAGATATTCATGATTTTCTTTTTCTCAGATGGCGGGAATCTAGAGATGAGTGGACTCTGGTGCAAGGAGATTGAGGTTATCTGATGATTGTAAATTCAATGTTGTTGAGGTAGAGGGTAAAGTCATACACAAGTAATGGTTCATAGATGTGGCATTGTTTTTCTAACTTTACCTTGGGCAAATCGTTTTCTTTTTTACCTTTTTACTTTTTCAACTTGTAAATGTTAATTTTTATATATGCTGTGGGCTCTAAATTTTGTTGTACATAAAAAAATATTAAACTAAAATAATTATTTAAGAATATATTAAGGAATAAGGAATTAGCATAGACCAAATCCTTATGTAAGAATCAATTTATTACATGGAAGGACAAAATTGATATAATACTGTGACTAATTATAAGTTTAACCTTTTTTTTTATAAATAACAAATTTCTTTAGAAAATATGAAACAATTTCACATTATCATAAAATATAAAATGTTTCTGATACTTTCAGTTTTCAATTTTGGAAATCAAATTTAAAGAATTAGAAAACGTTAAATTATAATATTTAAGGAATGTAAAAGAGTAATTAAATATATTTTTATTAAATATTTATTATTTATAAAATGCATATTTACATTTTAGAAAGATGTTGTAAGTTACTGATAGTTTGTTAATATACTTAGCTTATTTTTCTTCAGAGGAGTAGATAGGATGACAAAAAGTAATTTTAGGAGTGTATTTTAACTTGTAAATATACTGCGTAAAATAATAAATTGAAGTATATTACTGAGAAGTATGTAAGTTTTACCTTTAAAAACATCATAAAAAGGTCTTAATATTTTTTTATTTAGTGTAAAAGTTTTATTGTGTTTCTACATCTTAAACTATATCTTTCCCTAATTTCTTCATGTATTAATTTTTATTTATTATAACTTCAATCACTTTAATTATATGATGCAAGTCTCTACATACTTGTAGAAGTGTTCAAACAAGTTTAATTTTGATGAGAACTTCAAAAAGGTCTATCAAACGAATTAGGTTACTTTAAAAAAAATATTATTTTCGAACTTGAACTAAATCATTTTTTATCCAGTTTATTTAGTTTCTGGTCTAAATAGGTTTAGACTGACCTGATTAATAGATTTATGAGTAGACTGTTTTATAAAATATTAATTATATTTAAATAATAATATTTTAAAAATACAAACATATGTTATAATTTATTTTTTTATATTTCAGATTGTTATATCTAAAATTAAAATTAATTTTATTAATATAATTTTAATTTTAATTTTTTAGTTTTGCAATAATTTCTTGAGAAATACAATAATTAAAACAAAAGAATCTAACTTAATTTACTCAAAATTTAAAATAAAATTTTATTTTAAAGAATGAATATTGGATTACATTAAACCTAGGTTGTGTTATGTTAATTAGATTGTGATTTAGAAATGAGTACTGGTAGATTTTGATATTTTGATGATGAAATGAAAAGAACTATTGACAGATTACTTGGTGATAAAATTGGTTTTATACTATAAATGTAATTGATGGCTAAATATTATTTATATAAGTTTTGTGGTTGTGTTAATTTTGAATGTGAATGACTTAGATTGATTATTGATTTACAGTGATAGTTAAATTTGATTAGAAGAAGAGATCAAGACTTGGAGACTGTCTAACATGGTGATCGAGAGGGTATGTTTCTTCGAAGGTTGATGCATGGAAGAAAGATCAATGTAGGTGACAATGGAAGAGTGGATGTGAAAGAGGAGAACGTAGGAAGTGGAGGCTTTGATGGTGAGGTTGGAGAGAGTGAGGTTCTTAAGGTGGGAGACAAACGAAGAAGATGTTAAGGACACTGTTGACGGAGAGTTGAGAAGGATGACTACTAATGTAAGGGACAAAACCAACTCCTAAGAAGGAGGCAAATCCTAAACACTACATGTGGTCTATCTATACCACCAATCACATTTTTTGTTTCCAACTTATTTATTTCGTATCGAAAGCAATTAACGTAGTCTAAATTTAACATAAGGATCAATTTAAATACACTTTGAGAAATGTTAGGATCAAAATGATTTTTTTTAACAACCACAATAATAAATTGAATATTGACCCTAAACGTAGGGATAAAAACATAATTATACCTTATTTTTAATAAAAAAAATTATAATTTAATAATATATTTTTATTTTAATAATTACTATTATAATAATATTTTTTTGCCAAAAGAAAAAAAGTGTATAATATTTAGATTTTTCATCTTTTAATAAAGAAATAATTATTTATTTATTTATTTAATAAAATAAATAATTGAATAATTTTTTTATTTTAAAATAATTAAATAAGTTTTTTTTAAGTAATATCTACATGTATATAATAATTTACTCTTTAATATATATAATTTATCCTTTAAAGAATACATATGTTTGTGTGTACATAACTTTACACAATAAATGACTATTTTTTAAATTTCAAATGATAACTTAAAATAAAATTAATTCAAGTTTATAATTATATATGTAATGACTAGATGCATGTTTTCTAATGTGTAATTGATTTTATACAAATAAATCATTATCTTTAATTTATTATTTTTTTCTTACATAATTGTTACAAGATTATCATATTGTAAAATAATAATTTCATCTTTATAAAACGTGTGAACAGAAATTTATAATAATATTTATAATCTTACTTCATACATTAATTCAATAAAATTATAACTATTGTAAATTTATAATACAATATCTATAATATAGATTACATAATACTTTTATAGATATTTAGATATTTAAATATTTCTATTCACTCGTATAAATAAAAGTTTTTATTATCTAAATAAGGAAAAGATAGCAAATGCTGCTATTTATTTAAATGACTTTAAATTCGACTAGTCTTACAAATTATTACAATTTTGTACAATTATATATTATTTTAATATTTTTTTAACTTAATATTTTATTATTTACAAACTTTAAACATAAAACCTTGTTGTACAATTTCAATTGTATAGAGTATCGTTGGTAACTTCTCAAAAAGTTAATAAAATTAGCTACAAATCAAAACAAATGTATTATCAAGCTAGCACAGCAAAAAAAATACACTTAATCTATTCTTATAAATTATCGAAATTTATTTTTTATATTCAATACAAAATATAGTTTTTATGTTCTTACTTTTCATTTGTGACAAAAAAATAAATTTTTTATTTTGTTTTTATCTGAAAATACTATCTAAATTATTGTTTTCACTGTTTTATAAAGGAGGACATAAAAAATCAGTAAAAATATTTAATAAAAATGTGAATATTGGTTAAAACTATGTTGATAAGAATGTTTAACCATATATTAAAAAAGATATTATTACGACTCTGGTAAAGATGTGCGTGCATAAGAAAAGGTGATAAGTCTTAGGTTGCTAGAATGAATGGCACGACCAATGAATCCTATCGGATTGCAAAAAAGAGCGCGACCAGAAAATCACTCAAAGCAACCATAAACCCTAGTCACCTCAATTCTTCCACACACGCCACGTGTCAACCTTCAGCGCGTGCTATGGATTTCTAAATTCCTTTTCATTAAGCAGACACAGAAGGAGCCTCTCTCTTACTACCAACACACACTCTCTCTCTCTCTCCTATCTCTTCTTCCTCCTTCTTACTCTATCTACTTCCTCCACGCTATCCAATTTATTTCACCCTCTCTGCTCTCTGCAATGGGAATTCAAATTTAGAGGAACGCCTTGGTGGAGAAAAAGATTAAAGATGAAACAGCGGAGTTCGTCGTGTGTCTCCTCGAACAGTATGAGGGAGAACCAAGTTGCGGAAATCCTCGTCAAGCTCCCAACTCTTATATTGGAATTCGAGTGCGGCCGCGGAATCCTTCCACAGTCTTGGGGTCGGAAGAAAAAGAGATCTGCGATTAGTGTTAATCCGAAAGCAGAAGAAGCTTCCAGTCCCGCAACCCCTCTCTCCTTCTCTCCCAGTGAATCCGACGAAAACCCAACCTCTCTCTTCAGAAGAAACGTTTCTCTCAAAAGGGTATTTTCCTTTTCCTTTTCCTTTTGTTTTATCTTTCAAATCTATGTTCTTTCTTTCCTCCTCGTAATTTGTGGTTTTACTTCAAAACTCGCAGAAGAGAGAACACTTTCTTAAGATTATACAGGATTTGACCAAAGACAACGATTTGCTCTCCGGGGTAATTTCTCTCTCTATCTCCGTTTCAATTTAATCGATTGTAAGAGATGAGATTTGGCGTCTGTTTCCTGAGTTTCTGGTGTTTGGATTTTAAAAAAGAAAAAGAAGAAATCTTGGTTATGTATGGTTGATCTGTGAAAATCCTTGGCAGGAGATTAAGAACGTGAAGTGTTACTTTGAGAAGTTGAAAGACTACAATTTGAAGTTGAAAGCAAAAAAGCAAGAGGTATGTATTACTACTGCTGCTACTCCCACTAGTATGCCAGTTTTCTTTTCTTTTCTTTTGTGTTTATCCTCTCTTTTTTTTTTTTCCCTTTTTCTTTGGGTATTTCTCGTTCTAGTTATATTTATGTTGCTTTATCTTTTTTTTTCTGACGGTGGGTCCACTTCTTTATTTAGATTTATTGATTATTGAATTGCTATTTTTTTACAGCTAAGTCACGGCCCCAGCACACAAGGTGATATCGTGCACAAGCAACAGCAACTGCAATTCCCCGGTGTGCCGCCGCATCATCCAACGGTGATCTTGAATCAGACGGCGGCGTTTGGACTGGCAACGACGTCGTTGGGTGTACCACTGTTGAGTAGTAACGATGTGGGCCCAATTGGAATTCCCGATCTGAACTTACCACTGGAGGAGTCGATGAGTGTGGAGTTTTGTGAACCGTTGGATGTGAATGTGAGTGTGGCCAACAGGAATCTGAGTAGGGCCATGGCAGCTCAGGCTCGTCAGAATAGGCTTCACATTTACAGGTTCAAGAATTCAATAGGAATTAGTAAACCCCGTTACTCTTGTAGATGATGATGATGATATAATAATAATAATAATAACAGTTATTATTATTATCATTATATTAGCCAAATCTTATATTTGCATACACATATAATTCTTTCTCTCACTTTTCCTTATTCGGCATTAGTTTTGCTATTATTCATAAGGAATTTAGAGGGTGCTACTGTTCACAGAACAGAATGTATATCAGGGAAGCTCTCACAGATTTTGTCGGATTTATGTTTCATGAATCATTATAATGATAATAGCCTTTCTGATTTAAGGCGATTTAAAAGCACCAATTATATTAGCATTACCTCACTACATCTTCTAATTCCCTTTTCAAACTCTATCCACTTTTAAATATACATATTTTTGTTTATTTCTTATTTTTTTTAGAATTATACGTTTTCATTTAGCTTTTAAACATTTTATATACTTGTGAAAAATGAATTTGGTCTTTGGATTAGGTTCAATCTCTCATAAATGGAACTTGTAAAAAAGGAACCAAATATTAGTTTGAGCAGAGAGGAATTAGTTAGTAAGTGGTTGTGTGCTGTTTGGGACAAGGATTCTAACAGTTTATTTAACTATATTTTTTGTCCAAGACCATGCGAACGCACGTGGGATAAGGTTGATGCACTTTAGAAACTCTAAGTAAAAATAAGATTCAATTCAAAATTTTAAAAAGTAAATTAAAATCTAAGTCACGCGCCGCCTTGTTGTGTTTTGAGTTAGGGTTTGTAAGCCTTGCAACTGTATTAGGTTGGGCCTGTTTTTGGGCTTCTACATTGATTTTGTTTTTGTTGCCTTCTCTGGACCAAGAAAAAACCCAATATTTTTAGGTTATATTTGTTTTCGGCAATTCCTTTCTGCACCCAACGAACCTGCACTCAACACAATTTTAAAAATTCCGAAAATACTCTTTATTTCAGAAACAAAAATTTGGAATTGAAAATAATATATTTCGAAAAAGTAGATTCGGAAGAGATTATTGTATTCCGATATATAAATTCAGAAAAAAAAAATCAAAATCTCATTTCAAATAAAAAAATCCAGAATCAGAATTGAAAATAATATATGAAAAAAATTTATCTAGAAAAGAGTCCGAAATGTAATGTTTATATGTACTTTATTAAAAATAAGGATATTTTTTTTCTTTTCCCCTATATTGCCTTTGTTTTCTCCTTTAGGCATGCTCCTTTGTTTGGTGAATGACATTTAAAATAATTAGAAACCTATAGGAATGAGAAAACAAACTAAATTCACTCGAAGAGTGTCTCAAATTAAATCTGGGGATTACATTAAAAACTTAAATGTTTGGATGAAGAATTTTTAAATGCTAATTCATTTTTATAGAAATTTTGAAATAATTTATAATAAAATTGTTGTTTGGGTAAATTTTTAAAAAAATTATTAACAAATCTATAATATGTTTGATCGTACTCATTTGCAAATTAAATTATTTTATTAATGTATAAATATTTTTATTTTTGTGTTATATGATTTATATAGTTACAGTAAAGTTAATTTATATATTAAATTCATTTAAATAAATATAATTGAAATTTAAAGTTAATGCGTTATAAAGTTTATATTGTTTAATGTAAGATCTAATCGTAGTTATCAGTATAGTGGTTTAGAGTGTATTTAACATTTCAAAAGTCATGAATTCAAATCTTAATAAAAAACTAGTCTGTTTGTGAGCTCTGTTTATCTTTGTACTTCCATGATTCTGATTCACTTACATAATTTATTTTTTTTCATTCTTATACGATATTTTTTTTATTCAATAATTTTTTTTGGATTTTAACAATTAGAATATTGAAATATTTCAATTTCTTTTATTATGCGAATCAGCTTCCATTGTTCTTAAAGTTATTTTTGTTCAGGTCATAATGGTATTATTTTAAGACAAATTAAGAAATTGATTTATTTACTACCTATCGGGGGATCGATAGGTATAACCAAGAGAAATAAACGGAGAGAATATATCAAGAAGTTATATCGACATATATATAAAATATAAAATAAACATATATAATCTTTGTAGCAAGACTCAAATTAATAAAAGTTAAATTAATGGAGGTGCATAAAATAATAAAGAGGTGCAGAAAGAAAGACCCAAACAAGGTATAAGAAAATCCTATAAATAGAGGATCAACCCAAGAGGTAAGGTAGAGTGAATTTTATCTCATGAATGTAAAATTATTTTTAATTTTGGCATCAGAACGCCTTGCAGATACACACACCCATCTGTGAGAAGAAAAGTCAAAAGTCCAACATAGAGAGAAGCCGGAAGCCCCATCTAGAAAGAAACCGGAAGTCCAAATCCGAGAGCCTGTATTGTCAACTTGCTTGAGTGTTTTCGATCCTTTTGTAAGAAGAATTTTTTTTTATTAAGTTTTAGATATTCAATTTTAGTACATATTCAATTACCTGTTTAAAGAATTGGTTTTTCTCTTATTATAATTTATAGAAAAAGTTATATACCTGACACTGACAGAGAAAATTTACTGTGTATGAAAACAATTTAATTAATAAAATGTGAGAAGACAAATCCAAGAAAAAGAAACTTGTAAATAGAAGAAAGATGAATTAATCTTTATTAAAATCTTATTCAAGAAAATAGTATACGATAGATATATATATATATATATATATATATATATATATATATATATATATATATATATATATTTTTTTTAAAAAAAAAATATATATACAAATATATATATAAAAACAAAAAAAACAAATATATAATATATTAAAAA
>Ga0123342_1003094_pt1 | contig 27049 bp, 11 predicted proteins | sample Turbeawhitnodule_FD_89960 | JGI IMG/M metagenome (GOLD analysis project Ga0123342, IMG submission 89960) | Root nodule microbial communities of legume samples collected from Mexico - Turtle bean Mexico white nodule | ecosystem: Host-associated > Plants > Roots > Nodule | place: Mexico: Nepantla...
AAATTAAAAATATGAAATAAAATAAATTCAAAATAAATTTGAAGATAAAAAAAAAAAAAAATTAAAAAAAATCTGCAAAATAAAAAAAAAAAAAAACAAAAAAAAAAAATAAAGAAAAAAATAAAAAAAATATTTTCATCAAGATTCCAAGAAAAAAAAAAAAAAAAAACTTCAATTCATCCTTTCACCACTCCTTTTGTCCTCTTAAACTTCGAGTAGAAAAATGTAATAAAAGAAAAAAAGTGAAAACACAAGTTATTGAGAAAGAGAATAAGAGTTGGAATGAAGAATAAAAAAGTTAATTGTATTAAACCACTTATGGTATTAAATAAAAAAGATAATATTAATTGTAGACCTTTGGTGCCTTTGACCATTTATTCAATCTTTCGTTTTCATTATTGATTGAACACATTTGAGAGGATTTGGGTTGGTTCATTGCTATTAATGAATGTTCTGAATTTTAGTACATTCACCATATAATTAACCACTCTTTAGTCAACCAAATACGCATTAATTGACGTACCTTAATTCATTTTTTATTTTTCGTGTTGCCGACTCCTACCTTTTTTTTTCTTCATTCTTATTCAATTATGCTCAAATCCTAAATAACACTATGCTTATATTTAAGGTCAATTTCTATCATTTTAATTATTATAATAACATAAGAAAAAAATAATAAAATTATCATATTAAATATTTATTATTATTTAAAATTGTTTCTATATCGACTTTACAGAGTCTAGAAATTATTCAGACACGATTTATGATATCACATAACCAAATATTATTTTTGTAATAATATATTAGAAGATTTGAATATGATAAACGTATTAAAGTCATTTAATTTTGTTAAAGTCGGATCAATAAAACAATCACGACTATTAAAATGTGTAAGTTCGAAAAACCTGAAAACGGACTAAGATTAAATTAAAAAATGTAATTTAAATATTTTTTTAGTTAAGTTTAGTTAGGGTAGTCTACATTTTAATAAATTTAAGTGAATCGGATCCGTATATTAATACAATCATAACAATCTATATTAATTTACAATTAAAAGATAAATAATTTTAAAATTACAATTATAAACTAATAATTTTTAATATGTAATTGTTAAACTAACATTTTTCATATTAAAATGTATCACTGTGCCACCTATTCACAAGAGTTCAATAGCATAAGGTTGGACCATTTGACCTTTCAGAACTCTCATGTCTTTATTTGCAAATTGGATATGCTTTCTAACTCACAAACAAACATACTAAACTTTTGATGTAACTTCTCACTGCAAAACCATTCAGAGGAAACTCTCATCTTTATTTTATTTATTCTACTTAATTATATATCTTTATTATTCATTGAAATTTGTTAGAAATTATCAGTTTTGGTGAAAGAAAAAACATATCAAAATTAATAATTTTTTTAATCATAATTTCATGAAAACAATAAAAAATATTACAACGGTTACTCTTGTTTTATTTTTTTTCCCCTTTATTTATCTTCTAACCCTAAATTTAGTGTGCACGTTTTGATTTATCCATTACAACAAATTAAGGCGCAATGGAATAAGCAAATCTTGGTAGTAACAGAAATGAAAGAAAACATAAAAAATAAATAAAAAATTAATTAATTTGTTACGGAAAAGAAAAGAGAAAAAGGAAAGAAACATGGACGGTGGCACTGTAAACGTACCATGGCCTTAATTTTTGTCTTAACAAATAACAACAACAATAACAATAACCCTTCTCTTTCTCTTTTTCTCTCTCTCTGTTATTGTTTTGTTTATTTATTTTTTTTCTCCTTTCCCATTCTGTTCATCTCACCGCCCTTTTTCCATCATCATCGTTGTCATAATTCATCCACACACGACGCACTTTTTTTCTTTTCTTCTTTCCCTGCAACTCCTTCTCTTTCTCTCTGAATTGCAAATCTCAAAAGCCTCAAAAGTTAGAGAGAGAAAGACCGCGCTCTGAAACACCAATAATTCACCTTCTTTTCCAACTCTATTACTCTCTCTTTCTTTCTCTCAACCTCATCATCGCCGTTGAGATCTCAGGTATATGCGTCAATTGAATTTCGCTTCGCTAAATTCAGTTTTGCCTTCCTCTCTTACGCTGCCTGTATTAGCTGATCTTACTATTTCTTCGTCGTCGCTGTTGTGTTATCGGATTCCATGTTTTCGCTCTTTGTTTTATAATTTTATTGAGTTTCGTGTGTGGTGATCTGTGTGTATTTGTCTCCGTCGTGTTCTGTTTTTTCTTTTGGTTTTGGATCGGTATTTGAATTTTCGTCGTTGTTGTGTTTTATTTTCTGTTGTGATTTTCGATTTTGGTTGTGTTTCGAAGCTTTGGACTATTCGCGTGTTTTTATTTTTTCTGTTTGCTTTTAATTTGAGAGGAGAAATGAAAAACGTAATGAATATTAGATTAACAGTGCTGGTACATCTTAGTATTCGAGTCTAACGTAATTGGAGTTTCTAAGTTTAAAATCCTTCGTTTTCTCTTTTTAAATTAGTGTTGATCCTTTAAGACGTATCAAGTATGTGCCCAAAGTTCCACGGTTCTGCAATTACATAGCTGTGGTGGGTGTAATCTTATATAGGTTCCCTGCTTTTGTAAAATTTGGAATGCTTTGCCGAGTTGGCTATTATTGATTTGATTTTATTTCAGATAAGTTTTATGGTGGAGCAATCTGTAATAGAGAAAAGATTTGCTGAAATCTTTGCGGTTTGCAGAGATAGCGATTTAAACATGGATGCTTAAATAAGACACCAATGAGATTTTTTTTTTCTAAGATAAAGATGAATTAATTTTTTTTATTTATTTTTTCCATCTCAAACATTGTTTGAGAAAATTGACAAGACATAATGTTACTGAATATGACGATTGGGAAAACCTTGTCATGGAAGGTACTTTGGACTTATGATATCATGAAAAATTGAAAATGACATTATTTAGGTCACTGTAATTGCAAACTGTGATCTTAACTGGAAAACAGTTAAAAATCTTCCTGAGTAATGCAATCCAATTGCTAGAAAATTGTTTACATTTTAGAGTGATGCTTCTTGCCTTGCATGTTATTATTTTGCTTTCTTGTGTTATAAAACTTGTGCACCGTGAAGACGAAAAAATCTCTTTTGTCTACCATTTTCAGTTTTTGTCAACTAAAAAACTAGGTTGACTCCAATCCATAAAGAATGAATATAAGTTTGTTTATCCTAACTTATAAAACGTGTGTCTTTATGTGTTTGTAAGTATGTATTATGGCAATAACAAGAGAAAATTGTTGCTTAAACAAATTTGAAACATTTCTTGTAGACCAGTTTTAGTTAGAGAACTTTTGACATTAAAAACATGCATTACCGCAGACTTATGTGAAGGTGGTGTTATTTTTTTATCCTATATCAATAACTTTTGTTGCTTGTTTTGTTTTTTTGACTCAATATCCTGTAGTAGAGCGTTTGTCAGTAGGGGATTCTGCTTAATTGACATCACAATTAATATGACCATCCACTGTTCTACAGTCAATCACACTTGTCTCTTTTAGGAAATTTAGAGCATATTTCCTCCAAGATTACAACACCTTCAATACTCAAGAAGTATTTGAAGCTTCCAAGATCTTTATGTTTACACAAGTGTTCCTTTAGCTAAGATATTCTAGCAGCATCATTCTTTCTAATGACTATATCATTAACACACATTATTAAGTGAACACATTTTCCAGAGGAGGTATGACAGTAAAATATTTAATGATCTGCTTTGCTGTGTTTTAGCCCTAAGGTTTGAACAACGAGGCTAAATTTTCCAAACCAAACATGTGGTGATTGCTTAAGACCATTAAGAGAGTGGCGCAATTTAAAAACCAAACCAAACTCCCCCTAATCAACAAACCCTGGAGGTTGCTCCATGCAAACTTCTTATAGATTTCCATGAAAAAAAGCATTTTAATATGCAGTTGATGAAGTAGCCAATTACGAATAGCTAGCTACCAATGGAATGAAAAGACGAACATTAGTCATTTTGACCATTGGAGAAAAAAATATCACTATAATCAAGGTCATAGATTTGAGTGTATCATTTAGCAACTAATTGTGCTTTGAGATGATCAACTTCATCATTGGGGCCAACATTAATGGCACAAACCCATCAACATTCAATTGTCTTCTTCCCAGGTGGAAGGGGAACTAACTTTCCTGTGCTATTATGGTCAAGAGCCTGCATCTTTGCAATCATGGCTTGTTGCCATCCAGAATAATCTAGTGTTTCATTTACATTTTTGGGAATAGTAATAGAAGTTGCAGAGGATATAAAAGAACAATAGGAAGGAGACAACTTGTGGTAGCTAAGAAAATTATAAATGGGATGTGGTTACGAGTAGAACAAGTACCTTTCCAGATGGCAATAGGCCAAGCTGAATCATCATTACTAGGAGTCGCGGAAAACTTAGAACCATTGACTAAAGTTATGAAATGATGATTTTTTGGAAAAGAAAGGGATGAGAACAAAGAGGTATTACCATAAATGTGACAAGAAACACCTAAGTCAATTATCCATGGGCTTTGACTTTCCACGAATTGTGAGATGGAAGTTGTTGACAACCTGAGATTTGCAGATGATTTTGCTAAGTTATGAGATTTCAACCTATCAGATTTCTTGGTATTCTTCATCAAAGGATTTGAGCTAAGCAGCTTCAGCTTTAGAGAAATTTGTTGTCTCATCAATAAAGTTATGCAAAGAAACAGTTCTCTTGAACGTTACCCATTCTCTTATAGCATGTGCATTGAGGAAGTTCCCTATAATCATGTCCTCCTTTAGCATTGCGTTCTTCTCTTCCACGTGCGGAAACCATGGTAGTAGATTCTGCACATTCTTGCTTTGAAGTGTTGGAACCCGAAGGAGTTGTGTTGTCAATCTATCTATGGGATGGGACTTCGTGACCTGTTAAAAATTGATCTCTAACATATTTAAAGTCTTGATGTATGGCACAAAGGATCATCACCATATAGAATTTGTCCAGCTTCTTCTCGATTCCCTCTAACTACTCAACCTCCTAAAACATCTTTAATTCTTCAAGAGCGGATTGAGCTTCACTCATTTAAAACATCATGTATGATTTGTTTGTTTAAGAGAGGCAAGGTTAGTCGGAAAGGCGCTCAATATCATTTGCAAAAATATTTTGAGCCTATTTAATACCTATTCTAACATCCTGTTCTATATGTTTTTAATTCTAGCATCTCTCTGCTTACTTTTCATTGAATATATGTTTGTAGTTCAGTTTACTTTTAAAATCTCAAAGTTTGGTTTGAACCTGAATGTATATCTGTTGTTGATCTCAACATATGTTCCCCCTTTTCTGCTTGTAGAAGTGGGAGGGATTTGTATGTGCTTTTACCTAATGAACCGATATCCATCGAATTTCTCCCTAGGTTCCAATCTCTAGCCTAAATCCATGTTTGAATGCACTTGTCATAATACTGTGATATTATTTTTAAAATTAGATGCTGACATGAAACTTCCATAATGCCTATGGGTATTGGAGAATATGAAAGGAGGCCACATTTAGTGGATGTTTGGATATTGTATTCCATCTAAATTTTTATTTCATCATGGCTTTTGGAATGATTTAAATGCAACTGCTTTATGTGCATAGTGATGAATGATTTTCGCATTCTTATTTTTTCTTAACATTGGTTTCTTCATGCAGTGGATTATACCTTGGCATTTGCACACATAGGAACTTGAGCCATGTCTAGCTCAGCAAAAGTTTTGGATCCTGCATTTCAGGGAGTTGGTCAAAGAGTGTATCCTTTTAGTAAAGGGTTTGATTTATAAACTAAATATATATATTTTAAATTTTCTTCATTACTAAAGTAAAGTTGAAAAGTAAATATAAGAGAGAATAAAGTAACCATCTTCAGCTGTAAACACGACTGATTCACTAACATTAACCTAGGCTTGATCTATCAGACGAAGGTGTGTAAAATGGCTTTATGTCAACATGAAGCTTCATTGTGTTGAAATTAACTTTTATCAATAAGAATCATGGACAGCAAAAATTAGACTCTAGACCACAAGGTTATAGAGTCTGTTGTTCCATGTCATGAACTCTTTACCCTGAATGAGCTGTTGGGTTTAGACGTGAATAATTTTATGTCTAGCATTCATGTTATATTTTACATATTGAATATACTTTATGCTTTTAGAGTTTGAAACTTGACATTCTGTAGAGGAACTGAAATATGGAGGATTGAGAATTTCCAGCCAGTTCCATTGCCCAAATCTGATCATGGGAAATTCTACATGGGAGATTCTTACATCATCTTGCAGGTGTGTACTGTATCCAATTTTATCGTGGATGCATTCATATGTTTGCAAGTGTATGTGGTGTTGCAGTTTGGTGATAAGGCTGGATATTTTGGAGATAGTTAATCTTTTTTAACCCTTTGTGCAATGCTGTAAATTACTCACTTCATTTTCTAAAGATTGAAGTAGATAATAATCTACAGGGGGTTAGATTTGATACAATATACATGCTGTATAAGGAAAACAGCACAATGTCTCCTCTTTGAAATAACAATTTCAAATGATTGACATAATTTCATTAAGTGTGAAATATAGGTTGTAATCTTTTACTTTCATTTATATTTGAGCAATCATTCTATGTGCATTTGCAGACAACTCAAGGCAAAGGTGGTGCTTATTTTTATGATTTACATTTCTGGATTGGAAAAGATACAAGTCAGGTAAATTTGGACTTTCACCCTCTTCCTTCTCCATCCTGATTCTTGCCAAATTTATCTTACATTACTTTTTGTCCTTCCTTAAATGAAGAGGTGAGTAGAATGCTGAAGCTTGTAGAGTTGTGCTTTTTTGAAAATGAACTATTTCAAGGTTTTCTTACTGTCTTGTTTTTAAAATATTTAGATGGAATTATTTTGAACATGGTTTACAGCTGTTTAGAATCCATAAACCAATAAATATCTTTTTGACAAAATAATAGTCTTGACTGACACTGATTTTACTTGTAGGATGAGGCTGGAACTGCAGCCATTAAAACTATTGAACTTGATGCTGCTCTTGGAGGGCGTGCAGTGCAGCACAGGGAAATCCAAGGACATGAATCTGACAAGTTTTTGTCATACTTTAAACCATGTATAATACCATTAGCGGGTGGAATTGCATCTGGGTTTAGTAAACCCGAGGAAGAGGAGTTTGAAACACGTTTGTATGTATGCAGAGGGAAAAGAGTTGTTAGATTGAGACAGGTATATTGTTCTCTTTTCGTTAACTTAATTTTGGAGAACATGCAGTTTGACATTTTGCTTTTTGATAGATCCCTTTTGCAAGGTCTTCGTTGAACCATGATGATGTATTCATAGTCGACACTGAAAGTAAGATATACCAGTTCAATGGTGCAAATTCCAATATTCAGGAAAGAGCCAAAGCTTTGGAAATTATACAATTACTTAAAGAAAAATATCATAAAGGGAAATGTGATGTTGCAATTGTTGGTATGGGAAATTTCCTATTATATAATTCAGTAATTCTGTTCATCAAATGCACTTCATTTAGTTTTTTACTTAATAAAAACTACCCTACTTTTCAGATGATGGCAAGTTAGACACGGAGTCCGACTCAGGTGAGTTTTGGGTCCTCTTTGGTGGTTTTGCTCCCATTGGGAAGAAGGTAATCAGTGAGGATGATATTATTCCAGAGTCAATTCCTGCTCAGCTTTATAGGTATGTTGGTTTTGTACTCCTCAAGCTCCTATTACCCTTCCTCCACTCCATGCATCTGTTTTGAGAAGGCTATACAACTATAGACTGTATTTGGCCATTTTTGTAACGAAGACAAAATTATACCATCAAAACAAATGAATTTTCAGCTACTATATTATTATTTTTTAAATCAGTAAATCATCTGATATGCTATTAATATCAAAGACAATTAGAATTTATAATTAATTGCTATATTATCTTATTTTTGTAAAAGAAGATAAGATACAACACACTCTTGTTTTGTCTATGTTACGAGAAGACCAATAGAAACCTAATGCAGAAGATGATACTGTTATTAAGAAGGGAAGCAGAAAATCAGATAAGAGTTTTATAGATGATATGAAAAGTGTTTTGCTGTAGATATATTTATTGACAATTGGCTGATATAGAGTCCAATTCCATTTTTTGGTCAATGCATAGGTTTTATGCTCAATTTGTGTATTTTGTGTTAAATGAGATGTTGTTTGAAATCATGGACTTTTTACTTCTTATAATTCCATCTGATGCATGAATATGCCTTTCTGTTGCTGCTTATTGAATTATAATAAGGACAGCATTTTTTTTTTGTTAAATAACATTATCATCATACTTCTTAAAGTTTTTAATCATGGGGACTTGGGAATTATAGGGTGTATAAATCCCACATTAAGTAGTATGAAAGACTAAGTAGAGTATTTAAGTGTTAAGTGCTCATCAAAATATTATAATCATATTAGTTAAAATATTTAATGATAGTGACTTGGGTATTATGGGTGTCTAATTCGCACATTAAGTAGTATTAGAGATTCAATAGAATATGTAAGTTCTTCAGTGCGCTCATTTAATCAATATTAGAGCTAGTTGTTAGGGTCTTAGAGGGCTACTTTGGAGGGTTTTGACTAACGAGTAAGTTGAATGAAGTGTAACATGGTGAAGTACAGTAGAGTGAACCACCAATATGTTGGCTTTTAGGGATGGTGTTATGATAGGATTTAGTGTTACAGAGAGCCCAAGTGCTTGGATAGTAATTTTATCTATATAAATTCATATGAAGTTTATGCTTCATTTGCTCTATATGTGTGCATTAGGCATTTAAGTTTTTTTGACCTGGAAGAAATGGTAACATGTGTTGATTAGCATTCTGATTATTGACAATGCTTCATTCTGATAACTAAAATAAGGAATAACTTCATATGCACTCTCCTTCCAGTATTATTGCCAATGGTGAGGTTAAGCCCGTGGAAGGTGAACTGTCTAAATCATTGTTGGAAAACAACAAATGCTATTTATTGGACTGTGGTGCTGAGATATTTACCTGGGTTGGCCGTGTAACACAAGTTGAAGAACGAAAAGCAGCCTGCCAAGCTGTTGAGGTAATGCCCTTGTAGATTCTAGAATGTAGTTCGTACAGAATCCATTCATTTGTTAGTTAAAAGTGGATCATTAATTTATGAATATCTGCAGGAGTTTGTTGCAAGCCAAAATAGGCCAAAATCTACTAGGATAACCAGGATTATTCAAGGTTATGAGACACATTCATTTAAGTCCAACTTTGATTCTTGGCCATCAGGATCTGCTAGTACCAATCCAGAGGAAGGAAGAGGAAAAGTTGCAGGTGAATATCATTTCTTCTCTCCTGTACTTTGAATTGCCATTTTGTGTAGCTAGCCATATTGACAAGTGTGCTATTTGATGTACTGTCAGCACTGCTTAAGCAACAAGGTATGGGTGTCAAAGGAATGACAAAAAGTACCCCTGTAAATGAGGAAATTCCACCTTTGCTTGAAGGAGGTGGGAAGATAGAGGTGGGGTTATAATTTTCTTTATAAACTTTCCTTGGCTTGATTAAATTTACACCCCTGAACATGTAATATTATTTAAATTTTTAGGTATGGCGAATTAATGGAAATGCCAAGACTGCATTGCCAAAGGAGGAGATTGGTAAATTTTACAGTGGAGATTGTTATATTGTACTGTACACATACCACACTGGAGAGAGGAAAGAAGACTTCTTCTTGTGCTGTTGGTTTGGTAAAGACAGCATCGAGGTAATTGATGTCCTTCGGACTGAGATCTAGATTTATTGTGACTGTGAGGATTGTAATTTCAATTTGATACATTCACTTTTCAGTGCGAACACAATTAGGACTGAACTAGAATTTGGATGTATAGGCAAACATGTTTTTTTTTATTGAACTTGAATAAAAAAAATTGGTTAAACTATACTCTACTATTTACCCCACCCGCAGGGGACTAGTGAGTTTTTATTGGGTTAACCTACCTTTCTCCCAGGAATTAATCAAAGCGCAGAAGTATAAACTTATGAAAGTTGCTATAATTAGTAGTAGGATCTACACAGAAGTGTTGTTTTTGCTACCCATTAAAAATATGGTAACTATTGTTTAATTCTTCTTCTTGGGGAAAGGAATAGTGCTGGAATACTGGTAATTGACCGCTCTACTGAGTAATCACTTATTAATCAACTACTTGAGATTTATTTGGGCAATTTCCCCAATACAATTAGTTGTGGGATTTCATCTTAAAGATATAACTGACCATTATGTACAATTAAACTAATTGTTTTTCAGTACCTATTATTTGTTTCATAATTATTTATCCCTCCCTACTGTTAATTCAAATTTAATGCTTTGACCTTTGGTTAAATTTACTATTTAGGAGGACCAAACAACGGCTACTCGGTTGGCCAGTACAATGTGTACCTCATTAAAGGGTAGACCTGTACAGGTATCGTAAATACTACTGTCAATTTGAGGATGTTGCTTGGAAAACGTGTATAACTCACATTATTTTCTTTCAGGGACGCATATTTGAAGGCAAAGAACCACCACAATTTGTTGCTCTTTTCCAACCAATGGTGGTACTTAAGGTATCATGACCAGAACTATATGGTGTTTAAGTAGTATATAGTATAGCTTAGAAAAAAAAACTAATTATTTTATGAAATACACGTATTTTAGGGAGGATTGAGCTCTGGATACAAGAAATTAATAGCAGACAAAGATGCAGAAGATGAGACATATACAGCAGAGTCTATTGCATTTATTCGAATCTCTGGAACTTCTATTCATAACAATAAATCAGTACAAGTTGATGCAGTATGTACCCATGAAAATATTTTACTTTTTGCCTCTCCATCAAGTATATTTTTAGGGCTTCTTTTTTTCTGATCCTTCATAATTATGTCATTCTTATACAGGTGCCGTCATCATTGAATTCTACCGAGTGTTTTGTCCTGCAATCTGGCTCTACAGTTTTCACTTGGCATGGAAATCAGTGTTCCTTTGAGCAGCAACAGCTAGCAGCGAAGGTTGCTGAATTTTTAAGGGTAAGATCTTGGGATCTAGGTTGTTGATCTTATTTTAAATTATTGAAGCACTTCCACAAAAATTTACAGCTTAAACAATTCTCATTTTTGTACAATTTAAACTCATTTGAGTCTATGGTAATTGCTAAAGATCCGTCTTTTCCTCATTACCTTTAGTTGAACATGTTGGAACTGGAAGACTTAGTCCCCATGCTCATTCTTTATATAGAGTGGTGCGGAGACACAATATGCTCCTAGTTATGAATCATGAGTTGAGAAAGCTTCATTTAGAAGTTCAGATCACTATTTTGATTGATGAAATTGAAATTGTAGCTGTGATATGTAGGGCATAAATCGTGGCTAGATTCATGTTGGTTTTCTTTTTCTTCTTTAAAGAAATAGCTATAGCTGTACAGTAAAATCTTTTAAAGGATAGAGATGTCCTTGAATATAGGACGATTTCTTCGTGCACCTCCATGTGTTTCTTCATACACCCCCATACTTTAATAAACACCCAAATTACAATTTGATATTTTTTACTAAATGTTTTTTTTAATTCTGGAATGTGCAATCTGAAATACAAAAATTTGTATTCTGGATTGCTTTGTATTCTAGATTGTAGAATCTTGAATGAATATTTTTGGCATTCTTGAAAGTATGGGGGTGAGGAAGAAATCTCCCTGAATTTAAATTCTAGGCCTAATTATATGTTTTTTATCCTTGATAAATTGGGGTCTTTTGGTTTTTGGTTCTTAACTATTTTTATTTTACTTTAGCCTGGACAATTTTTTTAGATAGTACCTGCCGTAATTCTAGATCTCAAAATTAATGTTGATGATGTCATAAAATCCAATATCAGCAAAATCGACACATCAGTAATGATGTCACCAAAAGTGCCATATCAACATATGATGTCATCAAGGACCAAAACAAAGGAATAAAGGACCAAAGACATGAAATGATATATTTGTAAAGGACCAAAGTTAAAAATGGCATCTTTATAGGGGTTAAAATGAAAACAAGTAAACATATTGGAATGGCTAGAAAATTTTTTGGGGCTAAAAGTTTAGTCCGCAGGTCAAAATGGCCTGTTGGCCCCTTTGGTACCTATTTTCAATATAGACTAATTTCTATTTGGTCGATCAAGTAGGTCTGCCGTTTTTGACACCTCTAGTGACAGTCACATTACTATGAGCGGATTATTCTATTTCCAATGGTTTGGGAGAAAACCTAGGACCAAAAAACTTCAAAATCTGTATCGTATGTTCAAGATTTTGTATTATTTCATTTATTTCCATATTGCTTGTGGTTATTGACACATTAGATTTATTTGTGTTGGTCTCAATCTCTTCTTTCAAAATTGGTTAAATTAAATCAGTCATTTTTAACTTTAATATAATTTACCTTTTTTTAATCTCCTTCAACCTTAATATTTATTATTGTTGAAAATTCTCAATAGTCATCTAACCTAGTTTTTCTTGGACTCTAATAAGTTATTTTTAAGCATCAGATTAACATGATGGACGATTTAACAAAAATAACTAAAGTAAAAAAAAGTAGTTTGTGAACTAAAACCATAACAACTACCTTATTGTTATGCAGGCGTAAAAGAAGAGTTGGTTGTCAATGTATCATCATGACTCATAAACTTCATTGTTTCTTTACTTACTATTTCTACGCATCCAACCAATTTATTTTTTTCACCATACTCATCTTTTATTTCCTTCTCTCAGAATTTCTTACCTCCATCCAAACAAAGTTGTTTGTTTATCATGAGGATAAAATAATAGTAGGTTTGCTATATACATTATTTGCTTACGAGAAAACTGTTCATATTCAGCCAGGAGTTACTTTAAAGCATGCTAAAGAAGGAACAGAAAGCTCAGCTTTCTGGTCTGCCCTAGGAGGAAAACAAGCTTACACCAGTAAGAAGGTTGTTAACGAGGTTGTCAGAGATCCACATTTGTTCACCATATCATTTAATAAAGGTAAAGTTTTTTTGTCATGTTACTTATTATGTAATATTATTATGCAGTTGTTGCATATTTATTGACTGATACACTGACCATTTCTGTTTTTCCATTGTGGGTCCACCAGCAAAGTTCAAGGTGAGTTTTGTTACTGCAACTTCAATATAATTTTTTCATATTTATATGAAAATTGTATATGGTAAGCAAGGAGGTTCTGAATGTATTCTAATTATTTTTTTTATTATTATATTCTACCCTGCAGGTAGAGGAGGTTTACAACTTCTCTCAAGATGACCTGTTACCAGAGGATATCCATGTACTTGACACACATGCAGAAGTGTTTATTTGGATCGGTAATTCTGTGGAGCCAAAAGAAAAGCAAAATGCTTTTGAAGTTGGCCAGGTAACATGCTTAAAAACTTATGGCTTTTATTTTTTTGTATATTTTCTTCTGCTTGAAAGGGTTGATGCATACTCAAATATTTCCTTCAGAAATACATAGATATGGCTGCATCTCTGGAGGGACTATCTCCACATGTACCACTATATAAAATAACGGAAGGGAATGAACCTTGCTTTTTCACAACATACTTCTCATGGGATCATGCAAAAGCTGTGGTATGTACTTGAACATAAAAATATCCCTTTTCCAGTTTGATGTGTTTTGTATTTTCTTTTGAAAAGTTAGTTATTTTCACTCGTTATCTTTAGATGCATTTTATATGTCTTTGTTTATTGAGAATAGATCAGATTTATTGGTTGACTAGCAAGTTTAGTGATATTCCGTTAAATTATTTTTATTATGGATAGGGTTCACAAAGTGTTGAATATAACATAGTACAGCTCCCATGTATGAAGAAGTGTTAGTTAGAGCTGTATATGTGATGTGGTGGTAGAGAGACTTACCAAATAAATTTACCCTGCAGGTTCAGGGGAACTCATTTCAGAAAAAGGTGGCATTACTCTTCGGGGTTGGCCATGCTGCCGAGGTATGGCTCAACTTCTCATTTTTTTGTGGTAAAATTTGAACCATGCAAATTAATCCAGTTTACAGACTATTGTGTCATATTTATCAAAACCACTGAAAAATGAACTTAAGTAATAAGCAATATGTTTACTTGCAAAGTTCCAACTACTTATATGTCACCCGGCCCTGTGCTCTTTTTGTATAAATATATATATGTTTATCCAAGTTATGGGTTGTATAAGCTTGTGTAGATGCAATTTGTCAGAGCAATAAATATCATGGCTGATTTTGATGTTGGCATTAATTAATATGCTGTATGTTCCTCTACTGTCTAAAATGACTTGGCTGATTCTGGTTATAGGATAAGTCAAATGGGTCAAGTCTGGGGGGACCAAGACAAAGAGCTGAAGCTTTGGCTGCCTTATCTAATGCATTTAGTTCATCATCATCTGAGAAAGCATCCAGTATGGTATGGTTATTTTTATAGACGATGGAGTACCCTTATAGTCAATGATCTTTAAACCAAAAGTAGATTATTTGATAATTCAGTATAACAAGTAGAGAATATTAAATTCTAGCATTCTCTTTGTTTTGCAAATGGAAGTTAAACAGGTGGAGTTTTAGAATTCCTTTTGCTCCGAGTGAATTAGTGAGATTAAATCAATATATTAGTGGGTTTACTTCATTAAAAGTTACCCCAAGTGGGGATCATATGTGTTCTTTGCGTTTTCTGTTGTTTTGGTAATCTTGTCTGGTCAATCATCAGCAGTGAACTTGATAGTCTTGTGTGTTCTTGCAGACACAAGATAGATTGAATGGGTTAAGCCAAGGAGGACCAAGACAAAGGGCAGAAGCTTTAGCTGCTTTGAACTCTGCATTTAATTCATCATCTGGGACAAAGCCTGTAACTCCACCTAAGGGATCTGGAAAAGGTCAAGGATCACAAAGAGCAGCAGCAGTGGCTGCTCTTTCATCAGTTCTTACCGCTGAAAAGAAGAAAACATCACCTGATGGTTCTCCTGTGGCTGGCAGTAGTCCTCTCACTGAAAATAGCCCCACTGGTAAGAAAAGTAGTTTTTGTTATCTAAACATGATGTTGAATTCAATGGGTTTGCCAAGTTGAATATTTTAAAACATCCTACTATGATTTTTGTGTTTTTCTTTTTAATAATTAATGTAAATGCTTTTGTTCAATTCTAATCATGTTCTTGTTTAATGATTTAATCATAATAATATATTCTGCAATTCTCTTTACCACGTGCAAGTAAACTACAAATAGTGGAAACGTTGTTGTACAGTAGACATGTTTGGATGAACTTTCTACGAGCACTTTTAGGTGGAAAAATATTAAGTCAAAATTAACTAATTTTCTCTGTAAGTTAAAATTAATTTATGCATGATCTAATTTTAGTTTGCGGAGAATCTTATTTCATTTTTTTCTTATTTTCTTCTACTAAAAGTATATATTGTAAAGTTTGTCATACATGCCCATTGTTGTACTACATTCTTGGAATATCTTAAAACTTTATTCAGATTTAGGAGAACAAATAGCCCATGCCAGTTTAATAAATTTTAAGTTTTTTCTTTCCCTTATTTGGAACCATAGAATTAAATGCTTGCTTTGTTTGTTTCAAGTTCTTGCTGCAGAAACCAAAAGTGATTCCTCTGAAGTTGAAGAAGTTGCAGAAGCCAAGGAAACAACAGAGGAACCTGCCCCTGAAACTGGTAGCAATGAGGATATGGAACCAAAAGAAGAAAACGTGGAGGAGTCAAATGGTAATCAAATGACGTTCAGTTATGAACAATTAAAGACTAAATCTGGTATTGATGTGGCTGGAATTGATCTTAAACGGAGAGAGGTTAGTCGCTTTCTACTGATTTTATTAATTTTATGCGTAGATTGAAATAACATTTTTCTTTGTTGATTTTTATTGGTCAGACCTATCTGTCGGAGGAGGAGTTCAACACTATATTTGGAATGGGAAAAGAAGCATTTTATAAGTTGCCAAGATGGAAGCAAGACATGCTGAAAAAGAAATTCGAATTGTTCTAGGCTTGCAATCAAAGAGTGCAATCTGGTTCTTTTTTGTTACTATAGCTTTCCTCAGTTATCTTAAAATCTGTTGGACAGGGTTTTATTGGGTACATACCATAGTTTCATATGATAGCGTTTATAATGGACGTAGCTGTGGTTAGTGTCCAAGTTTGAATGTGACGCTGCATGGAGAGTGATTTTTAGTTTTCTCCTTTTAGATTGCCGCTGCTGCCTCTTCCATTGTTTGCTTGCATATTGTAGCTATCAAGACACTCCACAGTGGTGAGCTCCAATTCTTTTATTTTCTCAAGTTTGTATTTTATATATCTTGTGCTCTTTCTTTTATCATTTCTTATTCCTTAGAAAGCCTGCTGTATATGTATTGTTTTTTTGCACTTATCACAATATAATCAAAACATTAAAATGTTTGTTATTTTTAGTTCATTTGTATTGTGTAAATGCTGTTATCTTTTTTTTACTATCCTCATTTAATTTCCAATTTTGAATAACATTGTATATTCGTTTGTAAAAAATAAATTTATTGTTTGATTTAAATAAAAAATTTAAATGGCATTCTTTCAAATGCTGTTGGAACTACTACTTTGAAAGAAGTATATTAAAAAGTGCTTAAATTGACATCATTCTATTACTAAGAAAATTATACATCCCTGGGATTGGCATTAATTTTTTTTTTATTAAATGGATTAGTCTTATGAACTAAGCTATTAAATGTTAAGTAATTCTTTATCAGTGGATTCAATACATATCTTCAGCAGTTTCTCCTGACGGTCTTCATTTTTTGTGCTACCATCAAAATAAATAATGATCAAACTGCAAATTGGTTTAAAAATTCAAAATTGGTTACTAAAATTTAAAAGAAAATCATATATTATGTTTTATTTTAATTATTTATAGAAATCAAACAAATTATATTTATATTAATTTTGCTTAACATGTAACTCATTCATCATTCCTTTTGGCTGGTTTTGGCCTAGAAGACAACAATGCGTGTGATTTATCATGTGCTCTTTTGCTGTAAGAAACCAAACTGATCCATGAATTTAGAACCCTTTTACACTAATTTTGCAAAAAGAATTCAAATAAATATTCAAATGGCATTCTGTTATTCATTGTCAAAAAAAATTATAGAAAAATCTGACCTTTGTTTTAAACTATCCTTAAAAAAAATGTCAATATTTAATTTATTTGATGCTGGTGTGGTCCTGAGTAGTTGAAGAAGGACCTAAACCATAAAAATATAGTTGCATAGGAGAATGCAGGATTTCATTTGTTGGTAAAGAAACGACAATAATACACTTGCATGGTTGCTCCTAAATGAAACAATGCAAACTCACATGCAAATCTAAAGTCGTTATCGAAGATGAAAGTATGTGGAGAGTGTGGACATAATTTATTAGTATGCATCCTTCTATTCTATGGAATGCTTGGCACACAATCCTATCACAATCTTGTTATTAGAAAATAAATTTAAATTTAATTCATTCTTTTAAATTGACATGTAAATTTAAGTTTAATTCATTATTTCAAACTAATTTGTATGATGATATATGTCTCAAGTTATATATTATAAATTAATTTTTTCTTAATTATACATATGATCAATTTATACTACATAAGTAGATTATGGAATTTTATCTTTAAATAAAGTTTTGGATTCAAACTTTGTGATAAGAAGGGAATATGAACTTTAAATGGATAAATGATAAAAAATGGATAAATGATAAAAAATTATAAATAAGTTATAGATTTTTTTAATCAGAAATTTAATTTCTCTAAAATAGAAATATATTCGGTTCACTTTTGTGCGGAGAGAATACAATCATGAATATAACAAAGTGAAAACTAAGATAAAGTGATTATATAGTAGTTCATTTTTTAATAAATATTCAATTTTTTTTCTTTTATGTTATTGGTTGAGAAAAGCATGTCATCAATGTAAAGTTTGATATTAAAGGCTTAGAGTTCTAAAGCCTATAAATAAATTTTGTAAATAAGTATGCTAAGTACATTCATATAAGAAAAAATAATTTTGATATTTACTTTAATTGGATATTAATATAGATATATAAAATATAAAGTGTTTGTATATGTAGTGATTATATATGTATCTGTATGATGTTGAAGATAAATTTATGAGTTTTAATATAAGAATATTCAGTAAGACATATTATAAATACTAATGATTTTGTTACACTTTGATTGAGTTTTGAAAAACTATGAATAATACTACGAAAATAAAATTTTCTTATAAGATTTAACTATTATTATGGTAAAAGTTTCTCTAGAAGAAACTAGCCATAAACTTATAATAGTTAGAGTTAATTTTTTTTTCACGATCCACTCTCTTAAGTCAAGTAGGAATAACAACAATAACAACAAAATATACACATAATTCTGATGAATGTTGATTTGAAGTATGTCTATCGTTTAAACTTTCTTGAGGCAGATAGTCATTAGCTTAAGCAACTTGAACAAGCAATATTTGCTCTATAGAGTAATTTTTTCACTTGAGTGAGAGTTCTTATGCATCTATGAGCTCTCTTACTTTATGTATCCATAAGCTTTCTTATTTTTTTTTCTTAAGTGATCCAATTTTGATTAAGTAGAATATCATTCTCATTTTCCTAAAAATATAAAAAAAAATAACACAAAAGTAAAATCATAATAAAAAATTAAAAAAGAAAATTATTAAAAATATATCATAAAGTAACTATAATTGTTCAAATATAAAACAAAATTATGTTCAAAATATACTAATATTAGAAACTAATGAAATTGTCTACCTACTCAACAACAAAAAATATTCATATTTGAAGTCTCAGGAATTTGTGTATCTATCCACTATCTATGTTCAGATCTAATAATTAATTATCTATCAAAGTCAGTTGATACACTTATTGTCAAAAACATGTTATTTATTATAACTTTGTCATTGTCTTATTATGTAACAAAACAACCATATATCCCAAATGGAACAATATTTTTTCAGTCTTTTCTTATCTTATCAATATTTTACCTTATTACATGGTTATAAAAATATCATTAGAAAGGGGAGTTACATCTCAACTCATACTAATTCTTTACATTCATCAATATTATCAATAGACCCTCATTTCATCTGCCAAAACTTATCTCTTAGAAGTTTATAGCTTGATTATCTCTTCAAAGTTTATAACTCATTACTCATTCAGTAACATTTTATATTCCAATAAGAATATTTCACAAGAGTTCAACCAAATAGAAAAAACAGAATTCTCCTAATCCTATTTCTTTTTTCATTCAATCTAAGTAATTTTATTATTTTTTAAAATAAAATACAAAGTGTTAGAAAACAAACAAACATGTTACGTTCTTGTAGTTCCTCAAGTAAATAAAGAAAATGAAAGGAACAGAAAAACACAAAACAGTTCTTAATCAACTTAAGAATGCATTAATCCATAACCTTTTCTCACTAAACTAAACCAAAAAATATTGCTTTTACACCGCTCGAAGCATTGCAGGGAGAAGCACGTTTGGGTGGCTTTTATAGTTTATAAAGCTGGAATTCCAAAACTTCAGAACCAAACAATAATTTGAAGTGTTAATGAACAGAGAAGGCATAAAGATTGGAAGCACATGGCACAATCAACGCGCTTTTACAGCTACTCTTTCAATCACTAAAACCATTTTTTCTTGTTCTTTTCCACTTTACCTCCACAAAAGGACCATGCCGCAAACGCCTCCATTCACATTTCTCATCCATAATTAAGCGCTTTTACCAACTTTATTGCGGTGCAAATTATAAGCAACAACATTAATAATTATGTTTCAACACTAGTTAAACAACTCATAGCGGAGAAAATTATTATAAAAAGTTATTAATGTGATACAAAATTACAAATTGTTTATTTTAGGGTTAAATTCATGAAATTATTAATTTACACACACACAAAAATTATCTTTATATTTTAATTGACTAATAGAGTAATAAAAAAATTTTAAAAATATGTAACATGGACATGAGTGAAGCTACAACTTACAAGGTTGTTTATTGTAAGGTCAAATTCAACAGTGGTCCCTGAAGAAACTTCAATAAATGTACAATTATACAACTAGCAACAAAAATGATAACAGAGGAGAGATGGTGGAAAAATTTATGTGATAAAACTACTGTACTTTTCTGAAAGCAAGTTCAGTAAATTACAAGAATTTTTTAATTTATTTTTCCTATTTTGTCTTTATTTTTCTGTTTTTTCCACTTGCTGACAATCACTATAAACAACAGAATCCATCACAGAAGAACAAATTTGGTTCTTAACAATAGAATTTAGGTCAGAGTTACCCACACCTACTTGAATTATCAAATAATCCGAAAACGACGTCGCTCCAAAAGCGAGCGAACTCGGTTCCGGTAACGGCTCGCTTGCCACGATCAAATCAACGTCCTTCAACGCGAACTCGTTGCTAGCGAGTTGACTCAGAATCGCCGAGTCCGACACCGAGTTCTTCCTCTTGTGCTGAACAGCGGCTCGCACAATCGCCACCAGCATCGCGCGCGACACGCGCCGAATCCCGCGGGCACCACCTATCAAAACCGCCGAGTTAACAAGGCGATGAGAGTGAGTTCGCTCCGAGTTCTTACCACGTTTAGGGAAAACGACAACCGAGTCGGGACTGCGATTCTTGAATCGCCCGAGTGGGTCGTTGAAAATCAACACGCTGTTCACGTCCACGAGCATCACGTGCTTGAAATTCCTCCTAACCCGCCCCAGCAGCATGGGGTAACACGCCCAGCGTCGTAAACTGAGCGGAACTCGGTCGAGGAAGCCAGCGAGAGAATTCTCCGGGTCGAGTTCGTTGGCGTCGAAACTCAGCACCGAGCCGTAACTCGCCCGAGTCGACTCACTGTCGGAACTATTGCAAAAGCTTCGAATTTTCCTGCCCCAGAGGGGCTCTCCTTTTCTGGGGGGCTTGAGGAAGCGAGTGACGTCGAAGGAGGAGTCGGTGGGTGGGCCTCGGCGAGTGGAGTTGAGGTGGGCATGGAGGTTAACGAGGGAGAGGAAGGAGTTGTTCTCGTCGTGAAGAAGGGAGGCGAAGGAGGGTGAGGAAGTGGGGAAGATGAAAACGACGTCGGATTTGGAGGTGATGCCGGAGCGGTGGAGGAGTCGTAGGAAGAGGCGGAGATGGTGGAGGGGGGTGTCTTGGGAGACGTGGCAGAGGAGGAGGTGGTTCATGGCGCGGGTGCCTCGGCGGTAGAGGGTGCCCAAGCGTTGGAGTGCAGGAGAAAAGAAGGGGGAAACAGCATGAATCGAAGAGTTGTGGGGGTGGGAGGGTTGGTGGGGGGTGGAGGGTTGGAATGTGGAGAGGGTGAAGAGGAGGAGGGTGGTGAGGAGGAGGAGGAGGCATATGGAGAGTGTGGATTGAGCTTTGGAGAGAAGGGCATTGGAAGAAGAAGAAGAGAGAAGTTTGGTTTTGGTGAAGGTAGCAATGGTTGGAGTATGAGAGGGAGTGGTGTCTTCTGGGAACAAAACTAGGAGAAAACCCATGAGCCTTTGGGTGTGTCGGTGTTTCTGTAGGGTTTTCGTGTTCATTTTGTCTATGTGTGTAGCTTTTTACTTTCTACTCTTTCGTTAACCACACAACATGTTTTCTCACTGAACTTCCCACGCATGCACCAAAAAGTGACTCGGTGATGGAGAGACACACATAAAAAGAGTAGATCTCAAATTGTCAAGACATGTTTTTTTTTTTCGTTACCATACACGGGAATTAATGTTTTTGGACTTTCTTAGATAAGGAATGGCTGAAATTTCCTTCATTTGAGTTTAGTGTTCTTTTTTTCCCTCTAGATGATTTAAGTTATTTTATGACAAAGTATAATGTGTGAGGGATTTTTTTTAAGAAAATTGAAATTTAAATATTTTGTTTTTACCAAAATGGAGAATCTATAATACTCGGACAAGTCTCTTAAATGGTGTGTTTGTGTTTGATACGTATATCGGACTTCGACACTCGTAGAACATGTATGGTGAAGTGTCTAATTCAAAAATATTTGTTGAATTTCTAATAATTCTAACACAATTCTAAAAATAAAAAATACAATATTTTTTTTTAAACTCAAATTTATTGTATAAATTTGTATTATGATTATAAAAATGGAGAACAATTTTTTTTGAATTCGTCATAAAAAATATCTTTTTTAAAAAAAAATTAAAATATATTTATGCATATAAATTTTTATTATCAATTTATATAATTCATAATTATATAATATATAAATTCATTATCTATCCTACAATTTAGAGATTATGTGTATCCATATTTATGTATCTACAGTGTGTCAAATGAATTTATGGAGGGTGAGAAACTCTTCAATTGAGTTGCCAAATATGACAAGAGGAGTTATTATTGTAAATAATATTTGAGCCCTGAATAGAAGATGTACGAAAAAATCTCTAATGTTAAACTCAATAAAATAGATATGAATTATAATAATAATAATATAAAAAGAGACTATATGTTGAGATGTTACAATCTTTAGTGATGATAATCTTTTATAAGCATTTATCATTAAAAAAGTAAGGTCAAAGATAAAGTATAAGTAATCAATTTTTTTAATTAAGATTATATTTCATTAATTTTTTACTAAAACATTAAATAGGTTAATAAATGTGGTTAATATGTCTCTTATCAAAGTTTTAAAAATCTCAATTTGTTACCTTTTATTTAAAAAAAAATCAATTCGATACTTTATGATTTTGAGAAGGTTCATTTTGGTTCACTTAAATGAAAGTATTAAATAAGTTAAAGCTATAGGATAAATTCTTAACCTATTTAACATTTTGGTTGAAAAAAAAAATCAAAATAAACATTTTTAAAAATACAAAATACTTTTGCATTTAATGTACTAAAACATAAAGGAGCTAATTAAACAAAAAGACTACAAAGTAACATTTTAGTATTTTTAGCAGTTGAATAATTATAAATATCACACAGTTTCAAATTCATCATAGAAAAAAAAAACAATTTTAAACTAGCATCTCCTATACATTTATATTTTTCTCTTGATTTTAATCATCAACATCAACAAAAATATACAAGATAGTTGATTTTAATTATAATAATATTTTAGAAATTAAATTAAATTTTAAAAATTATCCATGTAATTAAGTTATCTATTTCATGATAATATTTAGTGTTATTACATATTTGTACTTTTCTGTTTATATTATTATTGTTTAATAATGTATTCACTTTTTTTTCAGATAGAATAAACACAAAGTTCATACCGAATATAAAGGTTACTTTTTTTCGAATGGTTTGAAACTAAGAGAACGATTATCTTTTTTCTCGATTAGTTGGTTGGTTGGTCTGTCTTTTCTCCTCCTCTAGAACTGGTCATCTTGTCCTTCTTCTACTTCTCCATTCATCGTCTTCGTAAACTCCAAGTTCAGATGGTACTAGTAAAAGACACTCTGATGCTCAAAAGTGAGTATTTGATGTCCGACGCTCGGTACCTAGTGTTTGATCACTGATTAGTCTCGTTAATCTTCTATTTAAACATAGTTTTGATCGTGTTGTCAAAGTGCCTTTACAGTTACTAATAAAGTTCAAATTAGATTTATATGATTTAATATTTTGAGCAAAGTATTAATTATAAGTAACATAATTAGTTTTTTTTGACTTCATAAAAATATTAAAAGTAATCCCGAAGAAAATAGTTAATGTAGTATTGTTTTTTAAAAAAAATAAAATATCTCAGAACAATTTTTTCTCCCTAAAACAAACAGAGGAAGTAAAAGATAACTAACAATTTAAAGTTGATTCATGTTTTTCATAAATAGTAAAAAAATAAGACGGACTCATTTTTTTTTTTTATTAAAGTTGGAAATGTTATTTACTGCATTTTTTCTAAAATTTATTTTACATAATTAACATTATTTTACTCATGGAGATATGCATTTGATAAAAAAAATTACATTTAATTTATTTATATTTTAGTGTACTTATTATATCTCTGTTCGTACACATAAAAGAGTAATCTTAAATAAATTGAAACCGTTCGTGTTATTTGTGTTTAAAATAATGTATATTATCCTAAAAAATACATATTTATTAGAAGTTATTTACATAAATTTCGTAATAAAGCAAATTTGCCTTAATTAAAATTTTGAACTCATATGAAGTATTTTCGTTTTCATCCTAGCTGTGATGAGACAATCATGATATTGATATTTATCAACTTAATACATTGATAGAAACTAAAATAAAAGCATTTTATTTACAAGGGCCAAATAAAAAAATGATATTTTTTAAGAATTAAAATGAAAATATTTATAGAAACTAAAAAATCATAAATCAACATTACTTTTAACATTTGTTTATGTAATTTTAGTGTATATCCTGAATACAATATTTTTTATTTTAAAATCACGATTTTTTCTTTAAAATATATTATAATAAATTAAAATTATATAATTAAACTGTTATTAAATCTTAAAGAAAAAAAATATCTGTGAATGTTTCAACCTCAGAGATAATATTGTTATGGTCAATCACCGCATTCGAGATATTGTTCACTTTAAAAATCGGTGTTCTATTACGATTTTGTTAGGAAATATATAAGTTGTCAACCTGAGGGAAGTGAAACTATTGGATATAAAAAAAAAACTTTCTATTAATAAAGCAAACTTACTAAACAAAGTTGTGAAGTAATTAAATAAGTGTCACAATCTTATCGGAATATATATAAACAGGAATATATGAAGCTTCGTTTGTTCGGATAAGAAAGAAAGGAAAGAGAAAGATGCATATCTACACAAAACTCACAAAGCTAGGAATAAAAAAAAGGCCAAAAGGGCAAAGGAATTTTTCTTCTAAAAAAAAAAGAAAACAAAATGGCTTTAGATTTTGGTTGAAATTATTATGCATGACTCAACAATTACTTTTACCTTTTCATAAAGTTATAACTTTTTTTTAATTTAATACTAAAAAGTTATTAAATAAAAAATAATTTTAGAAATTAAAAAATAATTTATATTAACTAAATTATATATATTTTAAAAATTAAAAAAATTATTAATATCTAAATTAATTTTTATGATTGAAAAATAATTTTTAAATTATATCTAATTAATTACATGAATTTTAACTATTAATTATTTATATTCTAAAATTGATAGTTAAAACATTACTAACTAATTAATTAATAATTTAAAAATTATTTATCAATCATATAAACCAATTTAAACCCAAAACTCTAAATGTCAATAATTTGTATATAATTTATTTATTATAATAATTAATTTTTTTCTTCGAAATTTGTTTTATCTAATGACTTTCTTAATTATTTATTTTCTATATTACTTCCAACATTTTATTTCACCCAAAAACAAATGATACTCAAACCAATCATAACAAAGGCTTTAACATTTTCATTTTTTCTGTGCTTTTATTCATCTCATTTTAGTTGAAACCAATTAATAATAACTGTTAGCCTGTTTGCAACTACTAATTTTGTACGTGGAAGAAAAAAAAAGAAACAAATTTAGTTATATACTATCTAAAGAGAAAACATAAATAAAACGAGGGAAACAATTCATAAACAAGATAAAAATCGCGTATTAAACTTTTTACATAATTATATTTTTTTTTTACAAGAGAAGCTTATACAATCATTATGTTTCCCAGTGGTAAATATCTTATTAATATTTATTTACATAGCTAAAATATAGACATAATAATGATTATGTTGTTAATATTATATTAATATATGATTTTTTTGTATTATAATGAATAATGGTAAAAAATAATAAAATAAAATAAAAAGTTGATGATAAATAAAATGTATTCACTTTTCACTTACTTATATTATTTTTTACCTATATCTAAATGAAAATATTTTCTTTAGTAAGAATTGGAGAGAAAATAACAATAATCCAAATGCAGTCTTTGTAGTAAAATAAAATAGTTGATAGAGTTAAAAAGGTCATTGTTTGGTCCCTCTCACTGAATTGGTCATTCTTGGGAAAAGCAGAGATTCCTATAAAACTATACCTATTTTGGTGATGTGTTGAAGAATTGTGTAGGACCACTCCTTTAATTTATCCAACCTTACACTCTTCTAAACCATTCATGTTCTAATACCCAAGCCATTCATGTTCTAATACCCCAAGCTTTGAGGGGACACTATTGAGGGAGACATAGTTGGAGATCCCATACTAAAGATTAGAGTCTTTCACAATATATAAGTAGGTGGAAATTTCACCTCATTGAGCTAGTTTTATGAGGTCGAATTAGGCTTAAAGTCCACTTCGTAATATGATATCAAAGCCAGGTCCGAGCCTATTCTAGTGAGTGTTTGTGTTGGGCTTATCGTGTCACCCGTTATCGGGCTGCTATCGGACCACCCATAATATATAGTCTCACCCATAATATATAGTCTCACGCACGAGTTGACAGTCTCGGCGTGAGGGGATGTGTTGGAGATCCCATATCGACTAGAGATTAAAGCTTTCATAGTAGATAGTATATAAGTGGGTGCAAACCTCACCTCATTGAGTCGGTTTTATAGGGTTGAGTTAAGCTTAAAGTTTACACTTCCAACTTTCATTTCATATCTATCAAATCAATGAACTAATTCCTTTCAATTTCTATCAGAATCAATATGACAAAACCACACTATAAATATAATATAATCTAGGTCTAAATAGATGAAATTTATCTCATTCTCTCTCATATTTTGTATGCTGATGACATATTTATTTTTTGTAGGGGGATATTAAGTCTCTTAGAAATTTGAGTACTTTTCTTAAAATATATGGTGATTTTTCTGGTCAATATATTAATAACTCTAAAAGTAGTTTCTTCACCATGAATAATTCTCCAAGATTTGTCACCAAAATTCAAAATATTCTTTCCTGTAGTCATGGTTGTTTGCCTTTCAATTATTTAGGAGTGTCTATCTTTGTTGGTGCTCCAAAGTGTCGGTTTCTTCAAC
>Ga0123342_1003095_pt1 | contig 27039 bp, 11 predicted proteins | sample Turbeawhitnodule_FD_89960 | JGI IMG/M metagenome (GOLD analysis project Ga0123342, IMG submission 89960) | Root nodule microbial communities of legume samples collected from Mexico - Turtle bean Mexico white nodule | ecosystem: Host-associated > Plants > Roots > Nodule | place: Mexico: Nepantla...
ATATATATATATATATATATATATATATATATATATATATATATATATATATATATTCTACACCATCTACTATATCTAAATTTTTCATTTCAATCTCAAACAATTTTCAATCTACACAAAACAAGAGATCCTGCAAGAAAATTTGAAACTGGTGACCACGTCACCTCCACATCCAGATTTTCTAGCCTAGGGTTCTATTTGACAATTTAAAACTAACTTCCCTTACCTGAACTTTAGTTGATGCTCACTAGGAGCTCCAAATAGCCTAAAGGTAATTTAACCTGCACCACATAATCCTGATAAAAATCTAACTATATAACTAGGTTTGTTAACAAAATTAACTCTGAAGCTAAAAGAATCATATGCAAAGCATTCTAATAAGATCAAAATTAACTCAAAAAAAAGGACCAAGAATGAACTTAGGTTCTGATCGGACAATCTTATAGGGTTTCCTGCCAGGAGTCCAATGGCAGACTCCGATCGCCAAACTGATAAGCGAGGAGATTAGAATCTTAGAGAAAAGGGAAAGAAAAGGAAAAAGAGGAACAAAACTGAACTTACTAGTGAGGAAATCATAATCTTATAGAGAAGGAGAAAAAGGAAAATGGAAACTTTTAGAGAGATAGTGGTTATTTTAAAATGAAACCTGAATAACTGAATTTTTTTATTTATATGTCATTTTCATTTTAGTAATAAAATACTCATGTATCATTTAAAATATACTACTTCTACTTAAGGTTATTTTTTAGATCCTTACATTAATATCTGCTTTAAAAACAATCTTATCATCTTCTTTGAAGTCATTTAACATACAAAAATTCTTCAATTTCGTTCCAAGTTTTGTTAATTTATTTGACGCATTTTCTTTAACTTTTATGTATAAAAATATAATTTGTATAATTATATAATTATATATATAAATGAAAATGTAAATAAGAAAAAAAAACAAATATTAATATATAAAAAATAAACATGAGCATATACGAATAAATAAACAACTAAACATAATAAAATAATATAAACTATGCATAAACATAAACAATACATGTAAATAAATAAATTGTTCAAGAATCAACAAACTAATACAAATTTTGAGAAAATTAAGTAACAATAAATAATTATGTAAAAGAGAACTCCATTGTAAAAGGCTAATAAATCGAATTTCATTATTTAGTAGGTTAATCTCTATTTGAAAAAGAATCTTATGGTTTTCTTTAAAGTCATTTAACTTACATAAATTCTTCCATCCCGCTCCAAGTTTTATTGATTTATTTGATGATTTTTTCACTATTTTGTATAAAAAATATAATTTATTTATATATATATATAAATGCAAATATAAATAAGAAAATAAGAAAAATTACAAAACAAATATCAATATATAATAAATAAACATTAGCATATACGAATAAATAAACAACTAAACATAATAAAATTAATATAAACAATGAATAAACATAAACAATACACGTAAATAAATAAATTGTTATGTAAGTAAGAATAAACAGTTATGTAAAAAAATGATTCATCCAAAAAAGCGAATAACTTGAATTTCATTATTTGGTAAGTTAACATCGGCTTAAAAAACTATTTTATCGTCTTCTTTGAAATCATTTATCATATATAGATTATTTTATCCCGTTTCAAGTTTTATTGATTTATTTGACACTTTTTATTAAACTATTTTATATAAAAGTATAATTGATATAATTAGATAAATATATATATATATATATAAATAAGAAAATAAATAAATAAATTACAAAACAATTATTAATGTATAAGAATAAACATCAACATATATGAATAAATAAAAAAAACTAAACATACTAAAATTAATCTAAACAATGCATAAAGATAAATAATAAACGTAAATAAATAAATAACGAGTATGATATTAAATAATTTAAGATTTGTATTTATTTAAGATTTTAAATAATTTAGAAAATTAATTTATTTTAAATTTTTATTTGAGTAAACATTAAATCATTTAGATTTTGTATTTGTTTAAGATTTTGAAAATAATTGTATTAAGTATCTTAAAAAATGTGAGAGAATCGTTATCTGAAATTTAGTGCAGAATACATGTGCAGATGTACAAAAAAACCCTGCACATGACCAAATGAATGTCATAATCTAAAGTGCAGAATTTAGTAGAAGCAAATGTCTTTGACCATAAAAACAAAGATTAACCATAAAAAGGGAACGTCTTTGAGAAAAAATGTTTTAAAATACGGTTAAAAATCAAGTGAAAATATTCAAAAACCTAAATGACTCCGATAATGATTAAACCCTAAAATTTAAACAACAAATCTCGAAAAAGAACCCAATCGCATCTCGCAAAGTTCTTACAACTTTAAAAAAGACTCAGCGAATGATGCAATTTTGTTTTCCAATGCGTAAAAAAAAGAAAAACATTTTACCCCGACGTGGTGGAGGATACAATGCTTGAACATACGGGCATTCAGTTTCACAAAGAAGGAAATAACGAAGAACCTATGAGAGAGTAGCAGTGATTGTGACAGAATAGCAAAAAAGAAAATAGAGTAGAGAGAATGAGACAGAGCAATGAGAGACGCGGTGAAGGAAGAAGAAAGTATGGATGTGCCACGTGTTAGTTTAAATGAGAGTAGAGAGTGCCACGTGTCAATCGTAGAATGGCATTCTTGAAAGATATTTTGGATAAAATTTTGAATGCTTGAATTTTCCCTTTTTTAACGAATTTTGCGGGGTTGCCATGTGTCAAAACTTTTTATGAGAATGCCCTCCATTTATATTATAGATAGATTTGATTTTTTTTATTTTACTTAGTGGAAGACTTAAATTCAAACTTGAGTTTCTAAGTAAAATTTAAATCTAAAGTAATAAGAAAACTTATTGGAATCATTTCATAATATATAAATAAATGTAAATTTTACTTTTTAATTCAATTTCAAGAATTCTTTCGAATCTATCTTAATAAAAGTTTATTAAACTTATTTAATCATTCATTATCAATCATTTATAAATATATAATAATAAAAAGAAATACTAGTGTCCTGAGAGAATGTGTGAGAGATTCCACATTCGGTGTATAAGTTGAGATAGAGTTAAAGATAGAAGGGAGAAAATAACAAAAATATAATAACCGAAACATGACAAAACTGGTCCTGGTTTTACCCACACCATCCTATAAACCACAGGCTTTTGCATATGTTCAACGAAATTGAAATAGAACTTATTTATTTCTTTCATTGAATATTTGGGTGACAATTGGTGAGTGGGAAGCGAAATTTCGAGAGTAGGATGCCGTATCTGTAGCAATATGAATACATAGAGAAAGTTTTAAGAAATTCAGTAGCAGTGGCTTCTGAAGCACATTCAGAATCGAATGCCATATTGATGTCTCATTTTTGTATCCACAACTCACAACAGAAACAAAAGATGGATTTCCACACACCCCACCCACTAGAAAAGGGAATATCATATTTTTCAAGAGTATTCTGGACTCAGTAATAATGGTAAAGCATGAGAGAGATATAGCATAAACACATGATATACAGAAATATGGAACTTGAGGAAGGGAATATTCATTCTCAGACTTTGTCATAAGTCCAGCATTTCAGTTCATGTCTCAGCTGCAACTACTTCACCGTTGGTTTTCTCTTGAATTGCATTCTTCTCGTGGTCACCTTCAAGCTGGCTTAAATTTCCCTTCTCCTTGATCAGTTGGATGTGGTGGTGCTTGCAGTAGAGTTTGCCATCGTGTGCAATGTAATTAGAGGGACTAATAACACACCCTCCATGAGTGCATTTGAAACAACTCTTGTGATAAGGAGTTCCATTCACAGTGACCTACACCATTTCAAAATATATAAAACTTAATATCCCTTTTCTGTAATAGAATGAAAATTTTAGCACTTGGCATCATGGTTTAGATTAGAAAAGGAGGTGCGATGGATTCTTTGCACTTATGTTATGAATGGTGGCACAAAAATGTCTGATGAAATTAAAGGTTGTGTTGTTACCTTTTCGGTGGGATACACTGTTTTCTGACAACCAGCACATTTATCTCTGGTTCCACCAAACATATTCAAGACTGTTGTTGCTGCAGGTTTCTGATTAGATACAGCCCAAAATTAGATAAATGCTAGGTAACTAACATGTTGTCGAGTGCCAACAACTAAAATATTTTTTATTATTGATTTAACTTTATTATAAATTATAGATTCATTAAGAATTGAATGTACAAAAAATATATATAACTTTGAATAAATTTTTATCAATAATAAAATTTATGCTTAACGGAGTGTGTTAACCTGTTTTATTGTACATTAGTAAGCATCAAGATGTAAGATTGGTTACCTCTTCGCCTGTCTTGTCTGGTTTAGCAATTTTTGGTGTCCCTGATCAGCCAAAAGGAAATAAGGATAAGTGACCGAAGAAGAAAAAAATAGCAAGGCCTTGAATAATTGGATTTTGGATCCTTTGTTACCTTCGAAGCTTTTGTCAAGACTACCAGTTCTTTTGAACAGTTGATCAAAGTGTGGCTTGCAGTAAAGAACTCCCTCAAAAGAGTTATAGTTGCTAAGCTGCAAAAACATTACTAAATCAGTATATTTCATAAAAAAACAACTCCAGTTACACGCCTTGAAACAGTAAACTTTAGAAAAATCAATACACATTGCCGGGAAAATTAGCAGAACATCAGGGTAATCATATAAAAACTAAAGATTTCCAAATCAATTTTAGTTTTTGATTAAAAACAAGTGAAAGGAGAAGGCGGAGTTAGATCCACGTATCTGAATGAACAAACTAAAAAAAGGAAAATAAAATAAATAAGAGTAATAGATAGATTTAGCAATATAACTTTGGATGGATTGTTTTGAGGTTTATTTTTCACTGTTTAATTTCACAACCTGGCGTTCAATTTGGCAAAATGAAATCCAAGTGAACTTTTGGAAAGAAAATTATTAGGAGACATGATCGAAAACATTGAAGTTATAATAATATCAGGAACTGGCACAGGAAGTGTCTTGGGATGAAAATGTATAATTTTGAAAACCGAATTATTAGTCAAAGACATCAGATCCAGGGACAGAAAGATCTGAATAGAAACACTACAAAACCATGAAGAATTATTATATCATATATCTGTAGATACAAATCCAAAGATGTTAGTTAGAAGAGACAGACCTTGAGTGTTCCTTTGCAATGGTGGCATCTGAAGCAAGCCTTGTGGAACACTCGATTATCCGCTGTCAACTTATCAACCAGATAAACTGTTTTGTCACAAGCCATGCACTTCTGAGTTGTTCCTGCAAATGCCATATTTTCCTATTTTCTCCCCTTAGCAAGGTGCAAATGATCCCTGTGTGGCTTAAGTAGATTTTTCTTGGTAAGGGAAGAGCAAAACGATGAAGAAGAGGAGATAAGGATAAAGGGGGTGGTGAAATGTGGGAGGCAGGAGACAAAAGCAGACACCCCAACAAATATACTGTCATTCACAATCATTTTGTCTAATATTTTAACCACCTAACTCACGTTTTCTCCTACACATTTTTAATGTCTTCAACTGTTAAGTTAAATGCGTCACACTAAAAGACAAGAAACAGCCACAATAACATAATTTGTACGCAACAAAAAAGATGAAGTTTAACTTTTGAGCCAAGTACATATACAGCAGTAACTTCCAATTACAGTGTTATGGGGATTTTTTTTTTCCTACCATCATCATTAAATTTGTATTTTTACTACTTTATGAAGTTTGGAAGATGTATAATCATTATTTCAGATATAAATATAATGCAAGATAGGTGGAGACCATGACCCTACCGATCATAACTCACTGGCGTTTGACCTAATAGAATAGCCAAAGTCTCCAACTAAGTCCTTAGTTGATTAATTAAGGAATATATAGCCTGTGTCCACACTTTTTATATGGTTATGAAAAACAATCAATATAATTAAAACAGCTAAATTATTATAAACCAAAAACAATTATGAAGATATAAAGAGTTACACACAGAACTGTTTTATTAATGATACAGATATAAGATGATTAAATTATACGTATTAGATTTGAAAGCCAGTTTGTAACGTGGGGTTCCATGGCACTGCGTTGTTCAACATCCAGCTGGCTTGGTTTCATTGTCGAATCCCACTTTTGAAACAGTATCTGAGATTTTTCTTCAGTTACAAGGGATGAATGGCATTCCAATGCAACCCTTATAGGCACCTGAATTTTCTAAAGTTGCACTACTTTTACGTTTAGCATTTGGAGTAGGAGGTGGAGGAGTGAAATATGTTATGATATATTGCGTTGGCGATTTTATTTGTATATGGAAAAGATGGGGGATCAACATCAGAGCTATAATTTAGCACAAACTACCTACAATGATGGGTTTGGTGTGTCTGCAATCTTCAGTAACACTCAAATTATGACGACAGCTTGCATTTAATTTCTTATTGTCCCACACTATGCAACTCCACAGTTTGCATTCAGGTAAGCAAAGTGTCAATAAAAAAAGGTTTAATATTTTCGATTCGTTAATATAATAAAGAGGGCATTTGGTCTAGTGGTATGATTCTCGCTTTGGGTGCGAGAGGTCCCGAGTTCGATTCTCGGAATGCCCCTTCTTTTTTGTAAATAAACACATTTTATTTAAATTTCAAAATTAAGCGTGGAAGGGTAGGGTTTATAATGACCCAATTCAAAAAATTAAAAAAGTTTTTTTTTCCTAGGTTTCTCCATCGCAAATCAGAACCAAACAACTTCCTGCTCTGCTCGACTGTGTCGCCGATCATCACAGCTTACCCATTATAACGCGTCGCTATTTCCGACGCTTTCATCGCCGCCGACAAGGTTCGCGTCACCATCGCCGGTGTTGTCTTCATCGTCGTTGGTCTTCGCCGACAGTGACACTACTGTTGGGGTGCGTCGGTCTTTGTTTTTGCTGTTCAGAGTTTTTATTCTCATAGATACTTCTTATTTTATCATTTTAGTAAAATATAGCATTTTAAAACATATTGTTTCTCAGTGTTGTGATCTTGCTTCCCCATTTAGATTTGGAGTGTATTTTTAATTTATAATTTATGTTCATGCATATAAATATTCCGAACTCTTATGTTGGAATCGTCTTTTATCGTCTTCCTATCTTCCAGTTTGAAAACTGATTTATCTCAAATCAGTTATTCAGATTCTGCTTTGCCCTTTTAGAAGGTTTAATTCGACTTGTTATTATTATTATTATTATGTAGAGAGGTAGCATTGGGTCACAAGGAAGGAAGGAAAATGGTGTTTGGGCAAATAGTAGTTGGGCCTCCTGGCTCTGGCAAAACAACTTACTGCAATGGCATGTCTCAGTTTCTGAGTCTCATTGGAAGGTAAGCCTTGCTCTCTAAAGGGATATTATTACATATAGAACTATTTCTTATTATGCTGATTGTAGGTTTTTTCTTATTAATTTTGGGTATTGTATTTGCCTTGCGTTGCTTTGGAATCTAGGAAGGTTGCTGTTATCAATTTGGATCCTGCTAATGATTCATTGCCGTATCCTTTCCACTCTTTTACAGTGTTGTTCTCAAAAGTACACATCTTAGCTGTATAGTTCTATTGATGTGTCCCGTTTTAGTTGTATGGTTCAAATGTTATGGTTTCCCCTAATGAAGAATATAGCTATGAATGTGCTGTGAACATCGAGGATCTTGTGAAACTAAGTGATGTAATGGTGGAACATTCGCTTGGTCCAAATGGGGGTAAGCCACTTCCTTCTTTTGTTGAAACTATTTATTTATTTATTTATTTTAAGAGAAATTCCTTTCTAATGCCATGGAACCATAGTACTGGGTGTATTGGACTACTGAAAGTATAGACATGGGCTGATGGTTTTCTAGATTATGCTGTGTAAATTTATTACCACAAGTTAAACAAGTTACTCAGTGTGCAATGGTTCTTGTAAAAGGAACTTTGAATGTGCCACACCAGCTTTTCAAATGTATTGTTGCCTTGCTGTTTACGTATTCAGAAATTTTTCTTGTCTTGTACAAGCAGGTCTTGTGTATTGCATGGATTATCTTGAGAAAAATATCGACTGGTTGGAAGCAAAATTGGAACCTCTTCTGAAAGGTCGGTCCATTATTGTGCCTTAATTTCTAGATGTACAGGCTAAATATCAAACTTTCAATTCCAAAATTATTCTTATCTAGACCCTACTTGTTCTGTTAACAACACACTATAGTAACCTGGCAGTATTTACATTTCAGATCACTACCTACTCTTTGATTTTCCTGGCCAAGTTGAGCTCTTTTTTCTTCATTCAAATGCCAAGAATGTCATCATGAAGCTCATAAAGAAATTGAACCTAAGGGTATAGTACTGTTTGTTACGTCTTACTGGTGTCAAACCGTATGTTACTTTATGAACTCATTTATATGTTTATTCTATGCAGTTAACGGCAGTACATTTGATTGATGCCCATCTTTGCAGTGACCCTGGGAAGTATATTAGTGCATTGCTTTTATCCTTGTCCACAATGCTACATCTAGAACTCCCTCACATAAATGTCTTGTCAAAAATTGATTTAATTGAGAGCTACGGAAAGCTAGGTGCAGTCATTACTCATTTTCAGATCTCAGGCGTTAGGAGTATTTTACTTTATTCTGGTTACAGTGACAGATTTACATGCTGACTTTATGTTTGATTGTTGCAGCCTTTAACCTTGATTTCTATACAGACGTGCAAGACTTGTCACATTTACAGTATCATCTTGATCAAGATCCTCGCTCTGCTAAGTACAGGTGTGATGTGCTATGGTGATTCTTTGACTGCTAACCAGCTTTTGTTTCTAATAGTATTTTGATATTTTGTAGTTCTGTTGATAATATTTAACTGTTTTCTTTCTTAAGATAAGATGCAGAATTTAACATTAGTTCTGTTTGGAATAACAGTGTAAAATTTAGTTTATGGATGCTCATTTTATTTTTTTGCTTCTTAATTTCTTCTTCTTGAAATGCTTATGGAGAACAATTTATCCAAAGAGACCTATTGCATCTTGCTATATCTTGTCTACCCTGGCCATTGAGGCCATACTGAATCGTTGCAAAGCTACATTGTTTTAAATTTATTTCTGTATACTACTCATTAGACGAAAAGGAATAAAGACAGATTTTAAATTTTAGTGCTTCTGTCAACAGCTCCCTCTATGATAGAGAGCTACTGGTCTAAAATAATATTCATACACCAACATTGCATATATAATTTCTCATTAGGGTGCTCCATTGGTTGTAGCAACTTATAATGACAAATGTGCAACAATTTTGTTTAAAAGAAAGAAGAAAAATATGTATTAATTGAATGATTCATTCATTTGGGTCACTTGCAATGTTTATAATGGGCTAGGATCCAAACTGTCTAGATGTTGAAATATGCCAATGTGGATGGATTAATCAAATTCCTCGGTTTATATTTGGGATTTATGTTTCCTTATTCTGAGTACATTTTAAATGTTAGCCTTACAAAGTAAATAAAATGTTGGAAATGGTAATAAAGGAACGTTAACATGTGTCAGAAATTGTTTTGTGAGTATACATCATACTTAACTCTTTCTTGTTGATCACCTTCTTCTGTTCTCGAATTCATCCTTCAGATTGACATTTGTTGTTATTCTGAGTAGTAGTATTTATCTTAATGAAATTTGCAGAAAGCTCACAAAGGAACTATGTGAAGTTATTGAGAACTTCAGTCTTGTGAGTTTTTCAACCTTAGATATTCAGGTAAACTAACTATTCCCAGTATTTTCATCTGTTTGCATCAAATGTTTTGGAATCCTGAATTCGAATTTGTTTTTTCAGGACAAAGAGAGTGTAGGGAATTTAGTGAAGCTGATAGACAAATGCAATGGGTACATATTTACCGGTATAGAAGGAAGTGCAGTTGAATTTAGCAAGATTGCAGTTGGTGCGGTTGATTGGGATTATTATAGATATCCTTTTTTGTCATCTATTCTCAATTCTGAACAGTTGAGATGATTTACTATAGAAACTACCATAACTTTCACTATTGCATGACGGGACTACCCTTGCTCATTGCTTTCCAATGCATATACTGTTTTTAACTGATTCTTGGCAGCCTATAATAACAGTGATCGTAAGTGGTATCATATACATTATAAACACAATAGTTGTCTTTCCTTTGGGGAACACGTTAACTAAATTATTGTGGATTCTGGATTCAATGCATTAGCATTAGAATATTCATGTAAAACCTCTTTGGAAAATGTTTTGGTTGGAGGAAAATTTGCCCTGTTTTTTAAATCAGTTGTTCATGGGAGCATTACATGGCCAACCTTTTAGATGATTTGAACATCATAATCAGCTCTGTAACTCTGCAGGTAAGTGGGCACATTTTTCCGTTGTTCCTTTGAGGATTTATTACATATTTGTATTTGATATACAGAAATTATGACATTGCTCTCAACCTCATTAGAACATTACCTTGCATTATTGATATCAGATGTGGTTAGACAATCACTTGTGTGATCAATAGTCTCTAAGTTGCTTTTGAGATTGCTAATGCTGTAGTCTTAACCAGTGTTCTGATAATCATGGATGTATTAATTTTATTGCCTATTCTCCTTTGACCTCTTTTCTGGTCAGATTCTTTTAATTCTGAGCTTCCCTTAATTCAGCAATCTACAGTTGCAGCAGTGCAAGAGAAGTACATGAAGGATGATGAAAATATTGATGATAATGAATGATGGGGAAAGGTGAATAAATTAAAGAGAATGGCACTTTGGTGAGTATTTTTACTTTCTCCATTCCCTGTTGGTTGTTGTTTTGCGTACCTGTGAAGCCATGGTGAACTCTACTGATAGCTTGTGCCTAAAAAAATGTTCCAGATGTGGTTGACTGTATAATATTATAATCCTGGATGAGAGTTTTGTTTTTTTAAGTCATTTCATCTTAATTATCGCATCAAGCGTATAAGTTTTCGCTTTGGGGCTGATAAGTTTTAGGGTGGAACTGAGATATCTATTAATACAACAAAGGGCTAAAATGAATTACATTTTATAAAAAGAGAGACTATATTAATTGTTTATAATTTCAATAATTAAAATGACATTTTTTTCTAAATGACATCATAACAGTTGAAATGCTGGGCGAATGTATTATGCTATTATATGGTCAGAGGCACCCTTCTTCCACCATAAGATGGATAGTTTCCATAAACATGTTAAATTAATGCGGTTGACTGAAGAAAATGCGTGATGAGGATGCTTCAGAGCCACGGTTTCTTGAAGGATGTAAAATATAGGAAAATGCAGAGTTTTGACATTGAACATGTCAAATGATTAACGTGTAATTCCCAACCCGTGAATATTATTGAATAATAGGAAATTTCACCGAACTGAATTTCTACAGGTTTGAGAATGTTTCTAACTGCACCGGCACTTGTATTCAAAATAATTCTAATAAAGAACATACAATAACAAAGGTATCTTCAGTAAATTTTAGAAACTACAAAAGAAAAATAGTGTCTTATAAATGGTAGTTATGATTGTGTAAACTTTCAAGAATGTGAATCTAAATTGAAAATATTAATTACAAACTTGTACATATTAATTAATGAAATCAAAATTTTGATATTTTGAATGTTTTTAGTGAACATATTTTAGGGGCATTAAAATGGGTTTGAATGCGGGTCACCATGGATTAATCTACTAACCCACCTAATTATTTTATTTTATTAATTCATACAATCTGATTTTCTTTGGTAGTGTAAGTTATTTTGTTAGGTTCAAAATTTTGAATTTAATATTGATTTTTTATAAAAATATGTTTATTTTATTTTTATTGCATTTAAAGGAAAATGGATTGACCTTGCCAACCTAGATTAATATATTGTATTTTGGCTGGTTAATTTGTGAACTGGATCAAATGCATGGTAAGTTAGACTCGAATTTCTAACATATACATTACTTTTACAAATAAAAGCTATACATGTATACAAATAAAACTTGTTAATATGAAGATTGTTCATTTAAAGTGTGAAGTTGCTCGTTAAGAAATCAATAATAGAAATTAAAATACATATTTTTAATACTTATATTTTGTAGTCAGTATCAACTGGTTTTAATGCATGTTTATTGTATATGACAATTTTATGTGCACTACAACTTTAACTACGAATTTTCTAATAGGATTATTATTGTGCTTAATCCTTACATTAAAAATAAAAACATGTACTACAATTATTAATATGTAGATTTTGGATCCACATACTTTTTTTGAAACCCTTTTATCAATTATAGTGTTCACCAATTTTATTAATAATAAATTTTATAACTCGAACAAACAATTAATTAGTTTGTATGAGACATCTAATGATCAAGTAGGTGTGTTATAGATGGAAACTACACTACTTTCTTTAATTATAATCTAAAAATGCGATAATGTTATAGTTTAATGAAAAGTAACTTTTAATTTATATGAAAATTCTAAACAAAAGAATCTAAATTAAATCTTCTTATATAAGGAGTAAGTTATGTTTAAGGAAGTCTTTGAAATAGACTTTTTCTGTATCAATTAAATTTAATTTTGTTTGAAATAGCAGTAGTTTTATATGTTGATTAATTTGGAAACTTCGTGTTACCAAGCATTGTAAATCACGATTGTTTTCTTGTTTTTTCCCTGCTGCCGCAGCTTCACATTCGATCTCAATCAACCCATTTTCCTTCTAAAAATTCAACCTGTATATTTGGAAAAGTATATCCATAAACGTTTCTAAGAAAAATAAAAGAAAACTACCTTTTTTATAAACTAAAATTACTTTTTACATAAATTTAAAATAAAAAAATTAGGAGAAGTGATATAAAATAATCTTTATAAATACTAATCTAAATTTATGATAAAGTTCATTTTTTTTATAATTTTCCATTACTATTTATAGAAAAAAATATATTTAAAATGTCTTAATTATTCATATATCTGAAATTGATAAAACAAAAAACATTGAAGTAGGTGTTCTCCAATTTGGTATCATTAATGAATGACAAAGACTTCTTCATTTAACCAATTCCCTCCTCCACAAGTATGTTTAAATTAAAAGAAAAAAACAATTCTTTTCATTACAGTGTTTGAAATTTGAAAGAATAGCCTAAGCAATGAAGCAAATTTTCTCTCTCTCTCTCGAATAAGTCAAAGATCAAGATAGCCACGTTGGAAAATCTTGATGATTAAATTTGAAGCAGTTTGATTTGACCCTAAGGCGTGTTTGGCTTTGTTTATTATTTGATTGGATCCAGTCAAGTCATAGTCCTAACCGCGATAGATATATTTCTCAATTCATCTTCTCTTTGTTTCGCAATAATCTTAAACTCTCAGAAAACTCCGCCCAACAACGTTAAGCGAAATCTGTTGTGTTGTTCTTTCCACACATGTTGAACCATTTTGTCTGTGGCAGTTTCCAGCACCAAGAAGAAGATGTTGCACCATGTTCAAGCCCCAAGAGGTCCAAGAGAAAAAAAGAAAGTAGAAGCAACAACCCCTACTCCGATCGAGGGTTAGATAAATTTTCAGCACTTTTGGCCGATCTCGACGAGAGAAGGCAAAAGGTTTACTCTCAAAGCAGTCCTCAGGAGATATCTTTGGTTCGGTTTGCGTATTCAAGCGATGATTTCGTTCCCATAGTGGTCAAAGTGAAAAGCAAGGATCGGAACAAGAAACACACGAGTGAAGAACTCGGAATACAACACTTGACATCTTTCTCGGAGCAATTGGAGAAATCAGCTGAAGAAGCAACCGTGGAAGAAATGAAGCAACAACACAAAAAGTTGGACTCTCATAAGAAGAAGAATTTAAGCTTTTCTTGGGATATGCTGAAGTGGCCTTCTTTCTACGTGCCAGCGGTTGTGGTTTTGATTTTGGTTTTTTTGATTGTGTTTGGGAGATCTGTTGCAACACTTTGCACTTGTGTTGTGTGGTATGTGGTTCCCACCTTGAGTGAATGTTATTCTGATAGTTCAAAGCCAAAGAAATCGGTGATGAATTGTAAGAAGAGTGATTATGTTTGGGGATGGTTGAATGACCTGAAGATGGTGAATCCTGAAGAGTTAGCATCTCCAAGAAATGGCGATTTCAAGGCTTATTCCAGTGGCAAGAGTTCAAGGAAACATGGCCACCAGAAAAGCTGGTGAGAATTCATTTTCTGATATAACCCGTTTCTGTTTTTCTTTATGGGGTTTCTTCTTCTATTTCCCAGTTGGAAATAGGATAGTTTCCTTGTAAATATGTTCACTTTTTGTTGGTGACGTTCTTGAGACAGATTCATATTTCAATCTTTCTCTTCTTAACGTTTTGCCAGTGTAATTAAATCTTTATAGGGTTGGATTGATCCATGTACATGGAGTTTGTTAATATGGTTTTGTTAGAATCAAGGTTCTCAGAAACATGCTAAAGAATTAAAAAAATTACAAAAATAAATGTATTTCCAGTGACTAGTTCTAGATTTTGTCCTACATGTTTGGTCAAAATATTATAGTTTTTAACACCAATGATTTACTATGTTAGAGGTTAAAACTCTACGCGTTGTTTTAAGTGGTTGACTTAATCTGCATGTTCATATAGTATTTCAATTTCAATTAAATTTCTGGAAACTTCACTTCCTTATACTTTTCCAGTAAATAAACCATTCTTGGGTATTGCATGTGAATGTGTGGAATTTTTTTCCATATCATTTGTCCATTGGCCATGTTTCATGGGAAAAAAATTGGGGAACCTTTGAATAACTAACAAGAAAGCCATGTCTGAAACCTCTTATTATCAATAGAATCAAACACAGTAATTTCTCACTCTTTTTTTTTTTATCTTAAGAATGATCTGTTTCAAGAATCAGGGCATACTATTATAAAATGAATAATTTTGTTGAACATACTTTCCTTTTTCCTTAAGTTTTGTATAAGGACTCTCGTAACTTATATTTATAAATATATAAATATATTAGGTTAAATATGTTTTTCGATATTTGGATAAGAAAAAGAACTATAGCAACGTATCTTTTTGTAAATTTTTTTTTATATTACAAACAAAATTTTAACGATATGTTAAAATATTTTATATTAATTTATTTTTAAGAATGTTATAATATTATAATATAATTTATTTAAAAATTTATTTTTTTAATATAAAATAATAAAAAAAAACTTTTTTTTAAATAGTTTCTTCATTATAATTATAAAAAGTATAAAATTTAGGATAAAACAAAATTCAATTTGCATGAAGGAAAAATATATTTAACTAAATGTATTTCATTTATCTGATGTTATTTATTTTTCAGATTTATCAATCACATAAATTATTAAAATAATGTTTTGACAAACCTTTTAAAATAAGTTAAAATATTTTTGTTGATAATATTTAGTACTTAAGCGAGATACTGAGCATATTAATACAAAAAAAGCATGTAAAAAAATATTCATACAAAGAGTACTGATATTTTGTATAGAGATAAATATTTTAAAATAATTAAAAGTTTTTTAAGGAAAAACTAAATTACAAATTTAAAAATATACATAAATTATTATTTAAGACAAATTAAAAGTGATATTTACTCGTCTTAATTATAATGTGTTTTGCGTTAGTTATTTTTATACTGAATATTCAATTAAATAGAAAAGGTTATAATTACTAATCATTACTAGAAGAGAATGGGTATTAGTGATAACATAATTTTAAAATGCTTCCTCCATTACTACACTTTAAAGATTTTAAATGTACTATGTGTGACCTTTCATTGGATTATTTTTTTCAAATTGACCTAAGTTAATTACTCTTAGTCTCATTAATTGAAAGTGTAAGATTATTTTTTTAAAATATCATATTTATTTTTAATCTTAGTGTATTAAAAAATTACATTTTAGAACAGACATTTCTTTAACATATTTACTATATATTATCAACTAAATTATTATTGCTTTTGTCTTTAAATATAAGGCAAGAATTTTATAAATTTTTTAATAAGGTATTTTATATTAGTATGTTCCTCTCATAGAATTTAAAAAAAAATAAAATTTATGTAACTGTTATTTTTAGAGTTCAAAACTACATTATATTTTATCATTTTATACTATTATCATTCACTCAATACTTAATTAATTATTTTTTACATCATGTATTTATTACAATGAAAAAATTAAAAAGGTAAAATAGAATATCTTATAAATATTTTATTAAAATTAAAAAGAACATTACAAAGGATACTTAAAAAGGAATAAGTAGTTTTTATCAAACATACAATTTATTTTCCTTATTTGTTCCTATTAAATACTACGAATATGTGTATTTTTATAAAGAAATAATAAGAGTATATTTAGTACGTTGAAAATTTTATTTTAAAAAATCAATAAAGTTAATTCAATTAATTACTTTTATCGATTTGTGATTCGATTTTAAAAGTTTAATTTTGATAAATTAATTAATTGGAATTTATAACCAGCATTAGATATTTAATGACTTAAAAAATAAAAAATAATTTTTCAAGTGAGATATTTAAGATTGAATGAAACACTTTACTTTATAGGTCATGCATAGCGGTTATGATTTAGGTAGTGCTGTCACCACGTTTATCACCTTCTTTTGCTTTAACTGCCAACTAACTCCCTTCCAACCAAGTTAGACTACGAAAATCATTTGAAAAAAATTATATATTTGCAACCAAGAAATTTAAAAAAATATATATATAATCATTTAAAAAAATACAAAATGTATTTCATATTTATCCAATAAGGAAAGTAAGAGAAATAAAATAAAAAAAGGATTGAGAAGCAACGCAGCTCCAGCTAAACTGACTATAATTGTGATTTTTTTTAAATATATTAATATAATCAAATTATTAATACAATTATATTTACTAAATCATGAAAAAAAAAATAAAGATATAATAAGACCATATATATATATATATATATACTTTCTTGTTTATTTTACATATTTATTTACTTATTTTATTGAAAGAAAAAAAAATATTTATCTATAAATTTTTCCTTTCTTAATATTACTAGAGATATTTACAATTAATTATATCTATGAATTAAGTGCATATTACTATTTTTCCTTTTTTAAACATTACGATTTTAATATTTATGAATTAAGTGTATATGCAAAAGTTAAACTTATATTCACCTGTATATTCATTAATTAAGTTAATTCAGGAAAACAGTGCGTATTTAATTTTAGTTCTCCCAAATTCAACCACTCTTCCTTACAAGTCTAGAAGCTTTGTAAGAACGTAAGATCACGTCATAACAATTCCTGAATAAAAAATATATATTTTGAAATCTTAATAATTGCATACAACTCTTGATTTAACTATTTACTAATAATAAAAATTATTCTAATAATAATAATAATTATGATAATAATAATAATTGTGATGTGGGGGTAAAAAAGGAGTTTGTGAAAGTATCATCTCCTTCCTTCCAAAATAGAACACAAAACTGCTATTTCAGACATATTCCGTTCGCACTGTAAAATACAAAAAAGTTAGGGTGAATACTAAATTATATAAAGTTTCATAGTGCATTTCATCTGTATTTCGGGTAAAAAATTCTTTCTAAGATACATTATTATATACCGGTTTTAGTGAAAACACAGACCGCCTCCTGACTACCATTTATTTATATATATATATATATATATATATATATATATATATATATAATTTTAGATTAGTCAAAATTAAAAGGTAAAAAATAAGTGTAAAGTGTTACGAAGTGGACTTTAAGCCTAACTCAACCCCATAAAACCGGCTCAATGGGGGTGAGGTTTGCACCCATTTATATATTATGAAATGTCCTTATCTCTAGTCAATGTGAGATCTCCAACACACCCCTCACGCCGAGAGTGATAGATAGAAGCTCGTGCGTGGGACTATCAGGTGGCACGATAGGCCCAACAGAAACACTCGTTAGGATAGGCTCGAAATGAAAGAATGATTAAAAGTGAATATTATTTTATTTTATATGAGATTTTATTAAAAAAATGTGAAAAGTATGTTTTTTTTTTTGTTTTAAAATAAGTAACTAGGAAAAAAAGAAGAAGTTATATAAAAATTGTATAATTAATTTAAAAAATTAAAAATAATTTTATTTTTTAAATAATTTATATAAAATAATAAAATAATTTATTATATTAATAAAATGGGATATATTAAATAAATGTAGAATTAAAAAAAATTGTATAAAAAAATTATAGTTATAATAGAAAGTCTGTTTATATGTGATTTGATATACAATTATATTTAAATTATAAAAATTAATTATGTATCTCAGGACCAATATATTAAACAAACAAATCTTATCTTTTACTTTTTATAACTTTTTTTTATCAAAGAGTAAGCGGCAAAGTCATATGTTTGGAGTTTTTATTTTCCAAATGTCAAATCCCAAGCGAATCAGAAATTCGTGCAAAGTCATATGTGGCCGCAGAAACGCAAGACAGCTCAACAAAAAAATTGTGAAATTTTGATTAATACAAGTCAACGGTATGATTGATTTGATCCATGTAATTGATGAATTATTTATGTATATCCACGGATCTAGATGACACGTTATTTTTAGATAAACTTAAATTAATAATTTGAAATTAAAAACAACAAAGTAAATAAGGTAAATCAAACCATATCCATAACAGAAAATCAAACCATATTTTTTTATTTTATATTTAGTGAGTGAAGAATAGGGTGTCACGTTGTTATGTATAGAAGAATATGATTGTATAAAATAAATATTAAAAAGAGTGTATATATGAATAAATAGCATAAAATAGTTTTGTATTGGTTGATTGGGGTAATTAAAGGAGAGTGCGTTGAAAGAAGTATAAATTATATAAAGTAATGATTGGATGACAGAAAAAAAACGCGGAATGGCGCAACGGAATTTGATAAAAAGATGCAAAGCACGTTGGCATTTCGGTGTTAAAAAATTGTTAATAGTAATATTAATATAGCATCTTAGTCATCATCACCGAATCCACAATAGAAAGAAAGAGAAATCCAAGGAAAAAGGGGAAAATACAGTTTGTGGAGGCGTGAGGGGGAAGGAAGAGAAGGGAGAAAAGGAGAGAAAAGGAGCATAGGGTAGGGTGACACACAGAGAGAGAAGGAGAGAGAGGGGAGGGGGAGAAGCACGAAACCATGGGGTTGTGCTTTGGTTGCTTCGACGGAGGCAACAAGCGAATGACCAAAGAGGAAGAGAGGTTGGCCTCTGAAGAAGCACGTGCAAGAGCTGCTGAAGCCGCCCAGAAAAAGTATATCCACCATTTCATCTTCTTCTTCATCTTCTTCTTCATCAATGCATGCATTCATTCTTCCAAATCTTTCATGCATGCATGCATATATGCTTCTAAAAAATAATCCATCTATTGCTTTCATTCTTATGCATCATATCAATCTATGTCTTACGTTAATATATATCCTCCTTGTATTTCTACGTCAAGCATTTTCCATGGTGCTTCTTATTCCTGCAAATTGGGATTATGGTCTACGTTAATTACATGCGTCTGATAAATATAAAGATGCACGTATCACATATGCATGCAGGTTGTGACATGAATTTGGCATAATTGCAGAGCAGAAGCGGCTGAAAAAATGTATGATGAAAAGAAGTAAATTTTTTGAAAAACTTTGAATACTCGGAGAGTTTTAAAATTTGGTCAAAAAGATCTTGAATTAAGAAAAAAATGTAGACCCTGGGCAACACAGAAAATTTGTAAAAAGATGGAAAAATAATATTTTTACCATGCCTTTTGTTTTTTGGGTGACGATTTCGGTATATATTCATGTAGAGTAACTTTTTGGTGTTCATTGTCATTGCAGGCAAGAGCAACCAGGAGAGGCAAAACAACCAGAAACGGGAGAAACGGGAGAAACGGCAGAAGCGGCAGAAGCGGCAGAAATGGCAGAAATGGAAAAGGAAGCTGAAAACTCCAACAATGGCGAAGCGTTTGTAAAGGTTTAGAGAAACTAGGGGCCACTTGATTATTGGTAAATATTTTTTACTCACTCTGGTTAAATTTCTGCTAAATCGCTATCATACAATTGTAGGGAAATTCTCTGAATTTTTTTAAGAATTTATTGCATTTTTTTCAATTATATCTTTTTAATATTTTCCCTCGATTTGGTGCCTTGTTGCCCTTGCCGTTTGGCTATCTATGTTTTCATGGATTCATTAGCTAACATTGATAATATGTTTTGACTTTTCATCCGTTGATGCAGTGGCAGCTGGGTTGAGGGCTAGACCAACTGTTTATTAAATTTAAGGTGAATAAAGTTTAGCTCTAGGTTGCCCCTTTTAAAACTTTTGTTTCTTGTAAACAAGATTTGCATAAACAAAGTGTAAATGAGGCTGCAATATAACAATTTATAAGCTAAAATCAAGTTTGCATTGGATAAAATGGTAGCCAAATGAAAGATCTTTCAAGAATTCTGTCTAGATGATTTTCTACATTGTGTCGATCAGGACAATTCCTGAGTTACTATGTTGCTAGCTGAATGAATTGTCAGTTAGCAGTAGAAATTTATACCTTGTTTTCTGTGCAAAATGAAAATATCTTCTTCCAATTGAGAATTTGGAAATGATTTGTCTCATTGGTTTTCCCCTTTCTTCTTATTTTGCAGTATTAATAAGTATAGGTCCAGACAAATCCTCTGCACTGCCAGCTTTCCCCGGAGATGAACAAACGGTCTTTACTACAACTGTACCATCGGTCAAATTAGTTGTTTCCCAGATCATGAAATATTATGTTTGATTGGAAAGAATTCGTGATGTAAAAAAGGAAACAAGGATGTAGCTTGGTCATTTTATTCCATTTGTTGGTATTGAAAAACTCCATTTTCCTTCCGCAAAAATTGAACGCATCAATCAGTTTACGTTATCTGTTATTTTGTATTTGCTTTTATTTTGGGAAGGGGTTCTAATAAGTAAGAACGTCAAGAGACTAACTTTAAAGTGAAAGATTTTTAGCATACATTCAGAACAAATTAAACGTCAAGAGACTAATTTTAAAGTGATTTTTTTAATAGCAATACATTCAGACCAAGCGATCCCAGGTCCAGCTCTGGGCACGTATTATAAATTGTACCAAGAAAAACTGAGAAATTTGAGCATCTCATCTTGCAGTCTACCGTGTAAGTTAGCAGGGGACTTTATTTTGGATTTATAATGACTTTGCAATGAAGTCTTCCTATCATATGCATAGACCAATTTGATTATTGACATGAAGAACAGCTCAATACTCATTTCCCAAATCTTGGTGTTTCTTTCTTTTACGGGAGAATTGAAGAAAGCAAAACTTATTGAAAATGTTGGATGCTAACATAAAATTAATAATGGGATGCTAGATCAATGGTTGAAGTCGTAACATGAAGCTTGCTTGTCATTTTTGTTCCTTTTTTTCGTTTTCACAATAACAATTAGTAATAGTGACGACCAATAGGTAATTTTCTTTCACAATACAGAATCGATGTACCAGAAACACAAAAGTAATAATCAAGTCAAGCATACAATCATAAGAACCTTGACTATCTAGTTCGTGTTACTATTTGACAGGATACTATGTAAATAGGTAATTCTCTTTCACAGTACAGAAACTGTGTACCAGGAGGAGGACAAAAATAACAATCAAGCATACTATTATGAGAGCCTCGACTATCTAGTTCATGTCATTATTTGACAGGATACTACATGACGTTACACCATTTCTGTCCACGGTTAATTCTACTTGCGAAACAATGACAATTTGATTAGTAGAATGAAGAAAATCTGTTGATAAGTAGCTAGATTTAGCTATACATTTTCAACAAATCAACAACCAAGCAATGATAATTGCGGGATGAGTATTTTTGTCACTTAGTTGCTGCTCGCATGTTTTCTATCATTCTCTTAGTCAAACTCATTTTCCCTTGATTACTTAAATTTTTGCACTGGAGCAGAAAGCTTCAGCTCATAAGCAGCTTGAAAGAACTCTGCTGCTTGCTGTAATGAACCTTCCATTTTTGAAACCAATCCAAGGTTGAACCAAGCATCGTGGTTTGTAGGTTCTAATCGTAAAGCATTCATTAAAAAACTTCTTGCAATTGGAAGTGATTGCATACCAAGTTTCGTCAAAAATTCTGCAGTAGAAATGATACTGGGTACGTAATCTGGTTCTACTGACAATGATATTGAAAAGGAAATAAATGCCTCTCTGTATAATGATTGAGCTTCAAGCATCAACCCTGCAATTGTGCACAGGAATTGCAAATTAGGTTACCATGGGCACAAATACTCAATGCAGACATGAGTTCAACCATAAAAACTTGAACAGACAGGTTCCTTACCTGTAATATGCCAACTTCTTGGAGAAAAAAACTCTATCAATTGGGCCTTGTCAACACAAGTTTTTGCATCGATCAAGGAACCGATATCTGTATAAATTGTAGCCAAATCCTGCCAGGCTTCCATTTCCAACTTCCTTTCTGTTAATGCCTGCTGAGAGGGATGAAAAAGTTAGAAGGGGAATTCTTCTCAAGATTTCAGAGATGAAACTAATATTTACTCAACAAATAATATATATATATATATAATATATATTGCACCTAATGGTTAATTCCCATTGTTCCACTCTAGGAATAGCTAATCTTTGGACATCCAAAATTAAAAATCTAGCATATAGTTTTAGGAAGAGTGAAGGATGACAGGAGTTTCTTGCAACAGACATTCAAATCCCTTAAGAGAATTACTGTTAAACAAAGTCAGGGGATAACCATAGTTGTCCTAGCAGAAAACAGTGGACAAGGTATTTTTTCTTTTGAATCAACTTTAACATCAGTCTATACAAGGGATGTTAGAGTTCTTCCTTTGAATGTACTACACACCTCTTGCCTGCATGCTTGTTCTCGATTAATGTTATCTTGAAGCCAAAGTTCCTTTTTTGCTTGAATTAGTGCAAGCAAGATCCTATATGTTTCTATTGCTTGCCTGGGTTGCTGTTGAGCAATTTGAAGTATAGCTTTCAATCTCAGAAGATCAAGTTGATCCATCCCCCCGGCCTCATCTAAAGCAAAATCAACTATAGTTTCTGCATCCTTAAACCGATGCTGTCCAGATACTATAAGTGCTAACAGCTGCCAACCTCTCGAACTGCCAACAGTCATGTCTGAGAACATCATTATGTTGTTGTAAGCTGCATCCAGATTCCTTTGAATTGCATTTTCCAGTCCAAGGCTGAATATTGCTTCCAGGTCATCATTTCCATTTACAGCAGCACAGTTTAGAGAGTCCAAAGACTCTCTTTCAAATATACTTCTTTCAGAATCCAGTACAGAAATTCTGGCTGCAGCACCATAGCAGATTCCAAGAAATGTATGGCCTTGACTCAGAAAATGCTCATTTTGATGCTTAGCTAGCTCAATAACTTTACGTGAAAAGTTAATGCCTTCATGAGCATGGCGAGAATCTAGGGAACAGAGTTTTGCTCCAAGCAAAAATGAAGGAAAATGGGGTTTATGGTTTGCTTCAGAACTCCCGCAAGCCTTCCTTAAAAGGTTCAATGCCACCTCATCATGTCCTGCTGCACTAAAACACAGAGCAAGAAAGTACCACCTCTCAGCCCGACTATAGATACCTGGAAGGATCTGCTCTACATGATCTGCAAGTAGCTCAAACATCCCAGTGACTGAAAGTGCAAACGTAAGATGATCCATTATTTCAGCATCCCAGTCTATTTCCCCAATTGCCACCTTGCTCATGAGTATTACTAGCAAATGTATCGCTTCTTCAACACTGTTGGTAGATGTTGTCTCACCCCACACCTGCAACTGAGAGGATAGGCTAACTTCAACACCGCCATAGAGTAGTGTCGTAGCTAAATCTTTTTGTACAGCAGCCAACCTTTGTGGCTCCAAACTCCATGGCTTGACCAGAGCACGACGATACGCAGCTACAGCTTCATCCAGAAATCCTGCTTTGATCCAAAGCCTTGGAAGTAATTCCAAAGCTTTATGAAACATCTCTTTCAACTTACAATCTTCGCCAATACCCTCAGGTATTCCATTAGGAAGGGCAGATTCAACTGTATCAAGAATTATTCTGCACTCCTTTGCAGCCTCTGTAAAATTTATAAAGCACTAAACTCATCGGAATTGGCACCCGAAACCTCTCATCCTTAATAATGAAGTTAAATTCAAATAGAGTAACGTTCATGATCTCATATGCAAAAATTCAATTGCACAATTTAACATAGAAGATATTGGAAGTAGTTCAATTCAAGAAAAGGTAATATAATATAAAATTAGTTACCAACCAATGCATTCCCCAAGCTCCTCCAATGACCTTGCTTTAAGCAAAATTGCCTCAAGAAGCAGGCTAACAGAGTGCAATGACATCACATTTGAAACAACGATATCTGCCTTGGAACGTGGTTTCCTCTGCTTGGTTCTTTCAGCAATAGCCTTGATCATTCTCAGGGTCAAACCCTTGATGTCTATACCCTGAAACACTTGAAGTGCAGCATCGAAATTCCCTCTTTGGTATTCAAGTCTCCCCAACAAAGCCCTAGCCTCCTGGAATCCATTCAAAACACACATGACACATATAAACCAAAAACAAATTCACACGGACACACAAACACAAAATCTTGTGAATGAACTAGAAGATGATTGTTCTATTTTAAGCAATGCTCAGAAGTATGCGGTTGCATTAACTACTCTGAAAGAGTATTTTACCACCTACAGTAATCTAAATCAACTCGAACACGATTACCCATATAAGAACAAATTATTAGATAATTCAGGATTATCATGCTTAGATGGTCTCCATTAATCTCTACAGTATCAGAACCCGAGTAGTTCAATTTAAAAAATAAAATTAGTAGCACTCAAATACTTCTTATCAAGTAGAAGATTAGTTGAATCATCATAGTTAGTTGCGGACCGTACAATAATTTCTCTAGTAAAACATGCACAAGGTATCCTAAAAAACACTAACGGAAAAAAGTAATCGAAATGCATTGGTATTTGGCACTACCAACCTCATAGTTTAAGGAAAGAGCTTCTTTAAGCGTAGATTCAGCTTGTTCTACTTGCGCTTCATCGAATTTAGGTTCCCATTCCCCGGTGGTCCTGGAAGAGAGCCCGCTGGCGGAGAAATCCCTGGTGGCGAGGGAGTCCGGCGACTGCGGCGGCTCTTCAAATTTGAACTGCTCACCGGAAGAACAAGCGCACAACATCTTCTCCGGTCACTCCGCCCTCAACGCACACCTTTTAAGAAACGCGTTTCCGTTAGTGCAAAAGCAATTGACAAAGTAAATGAAACGAAGAACAGCGCGATTGTTGGTGTAACGTGCTTTACATTACAGTAATCGAGATGGAGACATGAGAGAAGAGGATGGTGAGAAAAAGTGAAGAGGACAAAAGGTTGTGAAAAGGGCGAGACATGGAACTTGAACAGTGCATTGGACTCACCAGTGTTTGCTCGGATTCCGATAATTTCAACTAACTTTACCCATTCGTCAACACAGGGACCAATCCCCAGGTTCTTGTGCAAATCCTAATCCGAGATCTGCAAAATTCAACTTTATTTTTTCTGTTTATTCTGTGAGTCGTAGAATAATAATAGGCACAGTAATGAGAAGCAATGCTGCTGCCGGAGCCTTTCGTCTTTCAATTTTGAACTATGAAGTTGGTTAGTTTGGCATTTGAGAGTTGGAGGTTTGGCGTTCAAATATTTTTTGTTTTCAGTTTTTAAAAGAAAGCAACAAAATGCGAGGAATGTTGAAATTGAAAATTGTAAACGAGTGTTGCACTGGGACCACACATAATGGGCCTACGCTGGACGCTATTGGAAGGGACAAAATTGTCAGACACATACAAAAGGAAATAAGGAGAAATAGATAATAAAAACAGAACTAAATATTAAATAAATCGATACCGTTTGGGATTGGTTTGTTTGTTTTAGAAAATCACATTTGAAGTATGAAGCTAAGAAACACCTCTGAAACACCTCTTAAACACCTCTTAAATGACGTTTAGGATATTTGTATCAGACACACTGATACTCGTATGATACTTGTAGGACATTTATTGTAGGACATTTATATGTGAAGTGTAAAATTTAAAAAATATTTATTAGATTTTTAACAATTCTAATACGATTCTAACAAAATTTAAAAAGAAATAGATTAATTTTTTAAAAACTCAAAAGTTATTGTATACTTTTTTATTATGATTATAAAAATAAGAAACAAATTTTTTTTAATCCGTCACTAAAAAACATCTTTTTTTCCAAAAAATAATCTGAAACATACTTGTGCACATAAATCTTTATTGTCAATTTTTATAATTATACGTATCTCTCTGTCCGTATCGTATCAGTGTCTTTTAACACACTTTTTTAGTATTTTTGTAAATTTATATTCATAAAAAAAATCTCCAGTTTGTGAATTTGACGTGTTATTATTTTTTATTTTAAAATTTTAATAAATTTAATCATTCAGGAAAGAAAGTGCATAACTAGCCTTTCTTTAACAATACGTGAAGAGAATATTCGTTCTTGGTTCTTGTAAAACATACTTAACCCCTCACTATTTTTAAAACTACACTGAAGAATTATTCATTACTTTCTTATCATTCCCTTCCGCTTTCAATTTAAGCTTTATATGATATCCTCCTTTACGTACTTTTTATTTTACAAAAATAAAAAATAAACAGTGTATCTCTCTTTCATGGGACATTAATATTTGTTTCATCATATAATAATTTAAAATATATAAAAGGTGTTAATAATAATAATAAAAGAATATAAAATCATAATACATTAATGAAATAATAAAGAATGTAGTATTATTGATATAGAGTCGGAATTATTATTGTTAAATAGGATATATTATGATATTATAAAAATAAAAAAATAACATGATAAGATAAAAAAAAAAAAAAAAAAAAAAAAAAAAAAAAAAAAAAAAAAAAAAAAAAAAAAAAAAAAAAAAAAAAAAAAAAAAAAAAAAAAAAAAATAAAAAAAAAAAAAAAA
>Ga0123342_1003096_pt1 | contig 27038 bp, 11 predicted proteins | sample Turbeawhitnodule_FD_89960 | JGI IMG/M metagenome (GOLD analysis project Ga0123342, IMG submission 89960) | Root nodule microbial communities of legume samples collected from Mexico - Turtle bean Mexico white nodule | ecosystem: Host-associated > Plants > Roots > Nodule | place: Mexico: Nepantla...
ACAAAGCTTAAAGTTCAGAATTACAACCCAATCTTATTCCACACACTTAAGAATGATCCAAAGCTATTTCAAATCTTGGAAAAACTGTTTTGATAAACTCTTTCTCTTACTCCAAGATTAGGAACGTAAAACCACCTTTATATAGACCAACCAAGTGGTCATAAGCATTTAATAAAGGAGCCAAGTTAGCTAGGATAATTTAAAACATATTAAAATTGCTTAACAAAATTCTATTAAGGTTTTCAGGAAAACAATCGATTGTTTTGTCGAAACAATCAATTAATTTGGTTTGACAGCAAAGTCAACCAAGTCAAACAACTTTCAACCTTTCTAAAAAACTACTAAGGTAAAACAACCTGTTGAAATTTTGACAGCTTTTTAGAAAACACATCTTTTCACAAGGTTAAAGATTCAAATGAACTTGGATCATCTTAAGGAGTGAATTAACAAGTTTCAAACAACTAGACAACACACACACCCAGCAGCAAGGTCTTCAAGCTTTCCTCTTGGATTTGGAGATATCAAAACATCTCGTTCAACAGATTCGACACAATACAAATTCCAACATTGATAATGGTTATTTTTTAAGTGAAGATCGATTATGGCTTAACTGTGGGGTTATGGTTATGTAGTGATGGTGTAGGTAGTAGCTGTCGGTGGTGTGGTTAATTGTTGGTGATGGTGTGCTTAGTAGTTTGTGGTTGTGTGGTTAGTACAAATAACAATAACAACAATAAAATTATAATTATAATATAAAAAAAATATAATTATTTATAATAAAAAATATAACAACTTCACTCTAACATACCTTATTCCAAACAACTTCACTTTGTTCACATTTTCCTCTCAAATCTTCATAAACCCTAAAACCTAAACCACAACCTAAGTGTGAGGATGTACTTGGACCACTTGTTTATGCTTCAAGTGTATGTTGTCCATTTACTAAGTGTTATAATTGAATTGTGTTTCTATTCTTAATGTGTATTTGAATTAGGAAGTGGATTTTATAGAGAATAAAAAAAAATTGAGTAAAAAATGATGTTGTTTGGATTAAGAAAAAATAAGAAAAATAATGGAAAGTGGGGAGAAAGTTTGTCAATAATTTGATTCATGTAATATATATATATATATATATATATATATTTAAAAACAATTTTTAAAAATAAATTGATATAAAAAAAATAAAAAACTAAATTAAATTAAAAAATAATTTCGAAAATTAAAAAAATATTATTTTATTTTTATAATTTTAATACTTTTATTTTAGTTATTAACTAAACAAATTAATTATGAATAAAATGATAACTTATATAGTCATGTAATTCTTTCCTAATTCATTATATATGCACTTTCCATCCAAATCTTTTCTAATACGTAAAGAAAGTCTAAACCAATATTTCATTTGGTTTTTCATAAATAATTTATTTCGTGTGCCTTCTACTCATTTCTTTTTCTACAGTAAATCCACCTATATGTAAAAACAAGCAGATTAGTAGAGTGTCTGCACTTAAATATAATTTAAACATAAATTTGAGTCTCACGTTTATTAGAAATAAAAAAAAGTTAAATAATATTAAAAAAATGAACAGATTTATTATGTTAAAATTTTGGATGGAAGATTAAAATCTCTTATATAATTATTGATGTTGAATCTCTCAATAATAAAGTTAAATAATATTAATAAAAACATTCATAAAACTTATTATGGACTTTATATGAGTTTAATCTTGACGTTGAATATCCTCAAATATGCATCTCTATCTTGATATTTTGTGCTTTCACAAATCATTGACATGCATGAACTGAAACAAAATGATGACCATGGTTTTGCAGTAGCTTTGACAATTATAAATTGCTTTGTCATTTTTACTTTTTATTTATTTTTAAATATGTTTTAATTGTTCTTCTTTGAATCTGTCCAACTTATCACGTTAATTAATAATAATTTCGTTTTTAATATTAGTTTCAAAATTCCATTTTATGTTTTTTCAGTGATGGAAACATAATTGATAATATTATTCAAAATTTAATTTCATATGCACATATCTAATATTAATTTAAATATTTTCTCTAATTTTTTTATATCAAATAATTTTGTCACGATGAAATAACTTAAAACATTAATTATTTTTAACTCGTAAAATTTCATTGCACAAAAATTTATATTTTAAAAATATTGTAGTACTTAAAAATGAAAAATAAAAACAATTTATTAACAATCATATCAAAATAATTTTAATAACATTTTAAAGCTGATTTAATATATTATCAAACAAGTACAAATTATCCATAGATTATATAATTAGCTTTATAAACGTATTTAAATACTCAAAATATTTCTTGCAAAATATCAACAATTTTGATTATTATAATCATTATTTTAATTCAATTTAATTTTAATGAAATTAGTAAATGAATTTAATATATCACTGGCTTTGTGTGTTTAATTATAAGCTAATTTGAAAAGTACTAGCTTCTGTAACTAATTAACTAATTTTAATTTTAATTTTAAATATTCTGAATGACATACTGTGCTGTTTAGAAAATTTTGAATTGCAATTTGCATAGTTTATTTCTTCAAAAGTGGGGTTCAGTTATTCATTAACATGTTGACTTAGTTGGATTTTAGTTAGATTTTATATCCTAAAATTTATATTTGAAAATTTAATTTATTGGATTAGTCAAATATAGATTATTTGGATTATTGAGTCAAATTATCTTTAAAAAGATAAAATTTGTTGTTTTGTAAGTTTTGAATAAATGAAACAAATATATTATACTAGGATGCGATTTTAATAATTATTTTTATAATGGACTAAGAATTTCTATAATTTGTCACTGAAGTTTAAAAAAAATAACCCTATCATAAATAAAATTAAAAATTTAAACATACTTTTTGACAAGACAAGATTAAAACACACCTTTTTTTTAACTCAAACCTAAACTAGGTTCAGTGACTTTGGAATAACTATTTTGAAAACTAAAATAAAAACTTTATGCAAAGCTTTTTGAATTGCTTATGAAAGGATGAACAGTTAGAAGGAAAGAAATAAATATATTAATAAGATTATTGGATCGCTTTTCAAAATCAATTTTTGTCTTATTTCATTATTTTTATTTCATTATAATATATCCAAGCAATGAAATGAAACTAATGTTCCAACAATATGCATAAGTGGGTGTTTCTTCCTTCACCTAGTTTCTTCTTGTACCTCCATAAATCTTTCAATTACAAAATTATCCTTGGAGACAAAAGGTCCAAAATTTATTTTTTGTTTTCAATTTTAGATTGTATAATCTTTATAACTTCCGTATTTTAAAATTTAGAATACATTTGTATTATGAATTATAAAGTTTGGAAGGTATTTTGGAATCCATAAAATGCATTATGAACTCTAAAATTCAGAATATAATTTTGTATTCCGAATCTTAGAGTTCAGAAGTTTAGAATGAAAAAAAAGGAAGAGGGGTGTCAATAAAAAAAATGAAAAAAAGATAAAATTGTCATTGCACATGATCTATGAAGGTGAGAAAGAAAGCATGGAGCATGGAAGGAAGTGCAGGAAAAATTGCCCTGCACGGGATATTTACATTCCGTTATTCATATGCAACAGTGAATCCAAAGAGATATTGATCCAAAAAATGCTTGTTATGCAGAGAGACTTTTTTTCAAGTGTAGACCAGTGAACATTTAAATAAATGGCTTTTACTCATTTTCAGCTTATAGTATACCTCTGTACACAACTGTTTCTTTTCTGTACAACAATGTCAAGAACTTGACATCTTTCTTTGGTATTTGCATTCATTAATGTACAAGGAAAAGTGTAAGCTTCATCGATTGGCAGTGGTATGTCTCTTTTTAGGAAGTGCAGCTGATATGTTGTGAAGTCTAATCTTAATATCTGTGAAGGTTGGTCTTGCTGCAGGATCAGGATTCCAGCACTCTTCCATCAGCTTTTTCCACTCCGAATCACATCGTTTTGGAATAGGAGGCCTTAGAGTATTATTCACAATACCTCCTTCATTAAATAATTAGTAGTAAACAAACTCATCATTCATAATTTGGATGATGCACTATGCTATGCTCATTCATGATTTTATCACACCTAAGTTAAACATGCACACAATTACACAGATGTAAAATTAATAATCTGTCTAAGGTACCAAAAATGCCAGAAACTTACAAGTTCAACAGCATGGCATGTCTTTCTCTTAGACAAGAATGTGATTCGGTTCTATTGGCTAAGCTTTCTAGGCACATCAAATGCATCTTTATTTTTTTCTACTTCTTTATGCTCAAAAACTCAATTCCAGTAGTCATATATTTCTTACCCCTCAAGATGCACAACTTCTATTGTAACACTTTTTTGGAGGATTTCATCCACAAACTCAGATATTTTTTCATTTAGCTATTCCATTACTATTTTACTTGCTAACTTGAAATTGAATACAGTAAAAAAGATCTTTTATAAGCACATACTCCTCCTGGGGCAAACTGGAACGTGGACATAAAGGTCTTCTTTATGTCAAGCAGAGTCTCCTTGAGTTACAAAAGAGAGCAATGCAATGCCTATAAGTTGTATTTTAATAAAACAAACAAGTAAAATGTGTATCAATAAAAGCTATACTATGTATCAGTAAAATGTATATTAATATCACTTTACCAGGAGGACAATTTTAATAAAGTTTAGGGTCTTTGGCTAAATTGATGCTTCATAAGAAGTTTTAAGCATCAAAATGTTTACTCTTGATTTGATTGAATACTAGCAAATGTTCAACTTCACATGTGACAGGTTACAAGAAGAAATATGATTATTGAGGCTAAACTGCAAAATACACTACAGTTGCCTGTAACCATCACAGAAAAGACCACTACTAGTAGAGATTTTGGTTACATATAACAAAACCTTACCTATGATAGCGCCACAGTGCATGTTAGCATATGGTTCTTCCCCAGTCAAGATTTCCCACATAGCAATGCCAAATGAGAAAATATCAACCTACAGAAACAAGGATAGACAGGCACTCAATATTACATTTTCCAATACAGTGCTTGGTCAAAATTAAAGTAAACAAGACGGTGGAGTTCCTAACCTTCTCAGATACCCTACAGCTGTTACCATCCAGTAATTCAGGTGCCATCCATGGAAGGGTTCCTCGAACACCACCCGAAACAAGTGTATTACGTTTTATTCTGGATAGGCCAAAATCTCCAACCTATAGATGACACATCCACCAAGGATGTTATTCAATAATTTGTCTCTCAACAAATTTCTAGAGGGAAAAATGAAAGATATCAAAAATTACATTTTACTAGACAGATGTTAAAACAATGAGAAAAGCTAATAATCAGTCCGGTAGTTGGATAACAATTGGGTTTAAATTTGTACAATAATTGGGAAAACTGACTTTAACAGGTAATATAAAACAATAACATGTATCTTATAATTGTGAACTTTTCTTTTCATTTAACATGACAACAATAGTTTAGGAGCATAACTTGTTTAAAATCTCTCAGAAAAGAAATTAAGTTATTGTTTTGTAACAATTCAAAAACTGGTATGGCTTCTCACACGTAAGCACTTCTTCAATCCTTCTGATAGAAATCACACACAGTGTCTCACTCACAACTTCAAAAAGAAGATTGTAGAGGTTGCAGAAAACTAAAGAACTTCTCATTATTCTCTAAATAAATAAACCAAAACAAAGACCTATATAAAAGTCTGGTTTTCAACACAAAACCAGAATTAATTAAATTTTTTTGAATCCTGTTTAAAAACTTGTTATTACATGTTTCTAAAATTACCTTGCACACAGGTCGTTCAGGATCGCCCAGATTGACAAGTAAATTATCACACTTTAAATCAAAATGAACAATATTTTTCAAATGCAAATACTCCATCCCAAAGGCTGCATCCATTGCGATCAGGAGCCTTTTACGGCGGTCAAGCACTCTGCACATAATTTAATTTAATAAGAGTGAGTGATGAATTGTAAATCTAGTCAACAGTTACCAAGTTAGAAATGTAGGTAAGCTTACTTTTCCCTCTTCATGAGAACACTCCTGAGTGATCCATGCACCATGTATTCAGTTACTGTCGCCAATGTTCCACCAGGACCATCTGGAACTACCCCATAAAATGCCACCACATTTGGATGGTGAAGAGTTGACAGAATCTGTGCCTCTCTCCAAAAATCCTTAGTCTGCAGAAACAGATGCAGTAAGCGTACAGCTGAGAAACATTGTCAAACAAGAGGTTTTTATTCTATGTGAATACACGTTAATGGCCAGCAAAACCAAGAGTTTCCAAATCAAAGAAATATAATTCCTCATTCACCATGAAAGTACTTTTCCAGGCATTACTTTATACAGGCTATGGTATCAACATAAATTTGAGAGGTAAACTAAATAGTTGATTCTAGAACATTCAACTAGATTATCATTTATGGGGACCTACCAACCGCTCTTGCTCTGAATTTCTACCCGAGAAACAACTGCTTTTTATTCTCTTAATTGCAACATCTGTTCCCCTCCACTTTCCATGAAAAACAGTTCCAAAAGTTCCAGATCCCAACTCTTGCAGTTCTTCAAGATCGTCATTCTCAATATTCTGCATTTGTTACATATGAACAACTAGTTTAAACACATGCATGTGGGCTTTAATCTGCATTCTTCTAATGCTACTAAAATAGATTTAAGGAAAGTAAAGTAAAAATATCAAAGAAAAATAAAAGAAGACAGAAACTGGAGGAAAGATTGCATTACCAGAGGGATCACACCTATCTAAATTTTCTTATTTGCAAATACTGCCATTAGTCGTCAAGTGATTAACAGAAATATAATTTATAACATTATTGTCTGATGATTCTATTCTGTAATATAGAAGATCATGAACATATAATTTCACACACAAATACACATAATAATAGGTTCAGACAGTTTCTGGATTTCTAACATATAATCCTCTTGTTCAGTTTGGTCACTAGCTCTAAAGGATCAATAAACTTTTTGAGCCAGGCCAATTTAGTTTTTTAATATAAGGACACAGGCTCCAATTTAAAAGTGAGGCAAATGGACTTTGCTCATTTAAGGTCAGCTACTTCTTTTTAGGCAAGCATTTTTCCAAGCCTGAATGAATAAAAAACATGAACTCATTATTTAATGAATAAAAAGGTTGACTATATTTTTAACCTGATGAAAACCCGGTTCACCAACCAAATCTCAAGATAAATGAAACTTGACAGAATGGGTAGTAATTTTTAAAGCCACAGGAAACACAATTTAGGCAAAAAGTTTAACAGGTTGGTCTATTGAGTCAATATCATTTTGCACCTCTAAATGAAAGTAAACACAGTCAAGCCTAGTTTTAGTATCAGAATTCATAGGAGAAACAAAACAATAGCTTTGAGAAAACTATTTATCCTTTAAACAGACAAGTAGACCATTGGGCAAGACTTAAATATCACTCTTAACTATTAAACACTAAATTTATGAAACTGAACTTTGGCAATACAATTTACAGTGTACAACTTTTATCATCATCCTCGTGTTGAAAAATTAGTCAGCAAACTGTTTCATCAAAAACAGAGACGGGAAAGAAATATTTTTATTTACCAACAAGGTAAAAATATTGAAGATAGAAATAGTAAATATATACCAAACTGCAGAAGTTCACCTGTAATCCATAAATTTCAGTCTCTATTTCAGCAGTTGCTCTATCACCAGTAGACTTGTTGAGGTTTCCACTATCAGACCTTGCACGCTATCATTTAGACAAGAACCTCATGTCAATTGTAAAATTAGTTATCCTGAACCATAAACAGCAAATTCATGTACAGATTCTCACCTTACTTTCAGATTCTGGACTATCACATTCTATCTCTTCCGTTTTAGGAGATGTAGGTTCAACCTCAGCCTTTTCATCTACATTTGAGACAACTTTTAAGCATGACTGGGTATCCGAAGAAATATAATCTTTTGGTCCCTTGGAATCAGACACTGGCTCGTTGACACAAAATTCATTGATAAATTCAGAAGACTGATTCTTAATGACTATGTTTTCTTCGTTTTGGAGCAGGTAGTAAGCAGGATCTTCAACAGGGATAACAACCTCTCTTAGGGAAGAACCCATGTCCATATACTGAAATGAAATATGAAATACAGTGATTATTATATGCAAGATTGCTGTTGATTTGACAAAATTCAAAAGAGATACACTTACTGAGATAGGTAGTGAGGATTCTTTGTCATGTTGGGACCTAAAAGAGCCAGGGAAAAGCGGTTGACTGTCTTTTGCCACCGACATAGCATATTGGTGATGCATTGATGAATTTCGGCTCCTTGTGGAAAACTCAGAAGTGCTTCTGTCTAATGGTAGAACACTTGTTTGCCCCCTCAGGGTTTTTGGGGATTCGAAAGAGACAAAAGAGTCAGTAGATTCATTGCATTCACTTCTTTGTAAATCTGGAGAAGATGAGAAAACACCACGTGGAGAGTAGATGTACTGCATATGTTTAAAATCTACGGCATTGTCTGGGGACACTGCTCCAACCTTTTCATCAAAGAAATCATTGTTCTTTTCTGCAAGTAAGCTCTCTTTACCAATTTCTAAGACTTTGTTATAGCTATCAGTCATTCCAAAAATGGGCAAATTTTGATACTTAGCAAGGTGCTCTTTCCTATCAATTATCTCTCCAGGCTGTAATGAACATTCATCTAAATGGCTTGAATTTTTTCGTGATGGAAAATTGTCTCTCTCTACATTGCAGGGAAATGGCAAATGGAGTTTATAGTTCTCACCATTCTCATTAAGTGTTGAGTCAGAGCGTGCATGCAACAATGTGTACCGAGATCCCTCTCTAAGATCAGATTCTGACAATAAACTTGCAGACTCGTGAGGATGAGAGAAAATCTTTTTATGATGATATGGACTATCATTGGCAATTAAAGGTCTATCATAACTCATATTATTTAGATTACATACTGTAGAAGAGAAAAAGTCGTTGCTTTTGTTCTGTCTGTGAAGATTCTCACGAGGCCTCCTGATCTGGTCAGACTCCCTTATATATTGATTATTAGGATGGAAATTCACGCGTCTAGGCCCTTGAGCAAGATTGTTATAGTATGCAACTGGATCAACATAATTGGCATTGTCTACATACAAAGTATTGTCATGTGAAACTTTTTCCGTAACAAAGGGAGTAATGCTTTCATTAACAGCATTATATGGTTTATCCATAAATAGCTGTTCATTAGAATTTTGGGGATCTTTAGACTGTACACAAACAGGATATAAAGGAGACATTTGATTGAATGACTTGCCAGCTAGGGCTGTAACATACTGAGGACTGGGTTTTGAGAGTAGGCCTGCAAAATTTGGAGAGGTTGGGGTGCAATCTTTCATCTCTGAAGCAAATGCAGATGTGGATGAATCTCTGAGAAAACGTGGACTGTTGTAATCTGAAGTATTTCCAAACTGGCTAGTATGGCTTGCTAAACTCCGCCCACTGGAACTCTTTAGTGGACTTGGATCAAGCATACTGTTAACAGCAACAACATAATGATAATCTGCATCAATTTGCTGATTGACTCTTGCTTCATTGGAACTTGGACTCTCACATTCATTTAAAGGAATGAGAAAAATCCTCAGCCGTTGAGAGGCTCCAGCTCTTTCAAGCTCCTCATACTCCTCGATCATATGTTGAAGATCCTCATTGGAACAAACAGATATAAGAGAATCAAGGTCCTCTCCAGGAAGCTGGTACTTGATAGTGTGAGTTTGACAGCAGATAGCAGAAGTCTTCCTCATAAGCTCCTCCCATGCGATGTTCTTCCTGATTGATATTATCCGTGTCTCTCCACCCACATATCTGAGCTTCCCATCATTTGGTCTGGGTAGTATTCTACCTCCAAAGCTACATAGAAACTTTATCTTCTTATAGAAAGGACCCTCTGAGAATACTGGTCCATAAGGAAGGAATGAATGAGGTGAGTCAACGACGTACATAGATGGAGTATTTGGTCCTGAATTAACTTTATCAGAACCACCTCCCTCGGGAAATGTACTAGATACTTGTTTTATACCACCGTGTTCAAACTGGTATCTGTTCAAATTATTAGAATAGGTCCTGTTGTCAACTTCACCAACACATCCTCTGGCAAATGCAATCTCTGACAAATCCGAGTTACCATCTGAATCTGCTCTCCTTAGCCCGAGAACATGCTTTAGATCCTCACAAACCAACTGAGAATTATTATCTTTAATATTAACATCCAACCTGTTTGACAGACGCAGGTCTGTGTCAGTTATGACAGGAATTCTTCTTAAGGCAACTCGATCACGCAAGAACTCTGCAGAAAACTCTTCACCCGTCTGTTGACATATATTGTGTTCATCCTCAACGGAAGAGACTTTGTTGCCTAAACCAAAATTCACCCCATCTATATATAGGTTGCCTGAAATGCCGGGATCCTCATTGTTCATGGTGGATTATCATATAGTTAGTTTCATATAACCACTTTTTGCACAAGAGCACTGAATTCTCGACATCTAACCACGTTTAACCAGTGCTGGTGTTTTCTCCAATTGTAAATTGCCCATTCCAGACACAAAGTATAACAGATAAATCCTCTTTACTTTCACTTCAAAGCCAATTTCCAGTTGAAAACTAATCCAACAAAAAGATTTTCCGAACCTTAAACAGTGTGCAAATTCTCATTCGCCATCCACCGGTCTAAATTACCATATTCCGAAATCCCTCCCTTAGCAATTAAAGTCAGCAGAGAAACTTGATTATTTATGATGGAGAACCAACAAAAATTCTGGGAATTCTACACAATGATTCCGTTCACAATCATAAGAACACGAATGTTCACCACCACCATTTATGTATCCCCGTGATCACATAATATTTCTCGTAAACCTGGTCCTGGAAAGGAACCTGCACCTCAGTTCCATGAAGGAACTTAAAAGTTTCAACCCTGCAACCACAACAGGAAAGCAAAAACCAAATATAAAGTGAGCAAAGAAGGAATCAAAGGAGACCCATTTTCAGCTACAGACCATTTCTCCCTTTCAAATTAACCCAAAAGAAACAAAACCGTTGCATGTTGCAGAATTGTATAAAAAGTGGAGCCTTTGGTCTTTACTATACAAAAAAAATAAAATTGTGAAATGGGTACCGTCTTGTTTGGTCATGCACTGGAAAATGAGGTTTGAAGATTGTTGAAATGGGAATGCAAGGTTTTGGAGTAGGGTTAGAGGAACCCAAAAGAGAAAAATGGGAGTTGAAGCTTGGTTTTTGTTGGGAAGAAAGAGAAAGTTTGTTTGTGAGAGGAGAGAATGAGAGAGAGGAAGAGGAAAACGTTCCATGAGGCTCGGAGTTTCCGACGAAGATGTCGGAGAACAATTGTATTTGCTTAAAATGGCGCAGTAAGAATATGGATTGGACAGTGCATCAAAACAAAACATTCCTAAATCTTTCCGCTTCTATCTAGGTACGACTCAAATCTTCTTCTGCTTAAATATTTCACAATGTATATTAAATTATATTGATATAATGGCTAATACATTTAAATTTTTCATTGCTTCCTAATTTAGTCACAAGTTACTTATACAGCATGTAATTTTTTTATAACAATTTCATAATTCGAGTACGTTTCTTGGGAATTTAAAAGTTTTTTTTTATAAAATTTGATCGTGAATTAAACTTGAATAATTTGTTCAAATTAACTCATAACCCAAACAATCCATATCTGACTAACCCAATAAGTTAAATGTTTAAATATAAATTTTGAAATATTAAATCAAGTTATACTGGATTTATCATATTACTTTAATTATTTCTTTTAAGAGAAACATCTTATTTGTGAAATGTACTCTCTATATAATTTTCTTCGTTAATATATATTACAATTAATAATTATTCTATAGTACCAATTTAATAGTGAGATCATTGAGATGTTTTCAAATATAATTTTGAATATTTTTAATTTTTGTGATCATTTTAAATTAAAGATTAACTAATAATATTAATAAGCTATGTAGCACAGATGCGGACATTGACACGACACAGATATGGACACGGAGATACGTATTATTTCTAAAATGTAGGATATGGGGACAAAGATCTATATATTATATAATTTTGAATTATATAAATTGAAAATAAATATTTATGTGCAAAAGTATGTTCCAGATTCTTTTGGGAGTAAAAATATATTTTTCATGATTGATTCAAAAGAATTTGTTCTTATTTTTATATCATAATAAAAATTTATACAATAAATTTGAGTTTTTAAAAAGTTATTGTATTTATACATTTTAAAATAGTGTTAGAACCGTGCTATAATTTTTAAAAATCCAACAAATATTTTTTTGAATTGAACATTTCACCGATAAATATCCTACCAGTGTTGTACGAGTATCAACATGGATACATGTGTCCGACACGGATACGCCATTTAAGAAGAAGTATAAGTCAAAATATTATTCTTTTTTCGTGTCAATTATTCATATTTATATTAATACATTAAATAATGTTAATTGCTTTGAAAATTTAAATTATATTTGACAAATTTTGTTATAATATATGTACACTTTTTTAAATAAAAACATTCCAAAAAAAAATTATCTTTATTGTTATGGACTTAGGTAGATAGAAAATATATATTTTTTAAATATAATTTACTTCATACAAAATTGTTATTATAATTGTATTTATGATATAAATGGCGTATCTTAACAATCTATCCAAATTATATATACATTTCTGCAGAATTTTTCTTAAAGAAGTATATAATATAACGACTTTAATAATTAAAATATGACTACAAGTTAACGAGATAACAATTTTATTAATAACATATAATTTAAACAAAAAAATTAAAAAGAAATTTTAGTTTCTACCATAAGTACATTTAAAAATATTAGTTATACAATTATTTTTTTAAAATACATAATTTTAGTGTCTATTTAATATGTATTCTGAATAATATAATTATACATAAATATTTAATTAAAATGTAATTTTAATCAAAATATAAATTGATCCAATACTTTTATAAAAATAAGAATTAAATTTATGTAAACAATTTCTATAAAAAAAATTAAGGTTTTATTAAAATTTCATTTTTTTCAAGAAACAAAATTATTAATTTTATGTGTTATACAAATCAAAATTATAATTAAACCTAAAATAAATAAAAAACGAAGAGAAAAGAAAAATAACCCCAAGGACAGGAGTGGAAAACCGGAAAAGAAAAAAAAAAATCGCTCGCATTAGTGTGGCATTGGCGGGAAAAAGGAAGCTAGAAAACACAATCGAAAATGGATATATGAAAAACGGAAAAAGAGAAGAGAACAGAGAACAGAGAACAGAGAACAGATAATAGAGAAGTGAGAGAGTGTGTGTAAAATGGCGGAAGATATTCAGAGAATACTCGCAGCCATTAAATCCTCCGAGGCAAGCTTCTTCTTCTTATCATCATCTTTGTTTCTACTTGTATACTACACTCTGTTACTGTGGTCTCAGATTTTAGGGTTTTATGCACAGATTGTTGAGGATCGCGTTCAGTTGTTTAACGATCTTGGACGCATAGAATTGAAGAACGTGTCCGACTCCGACTATGCTTCCGTCGTTAACTGCATTGTAGTATCCTTCTTTGCTTTCTTCACAATCACATTATCGATATTTCTGTTTATTTAAAACTCACTACTGCTAACTCTGTTAGAGATTTCTAGTCAATCACTTGTAACATCCTTATAGTTAGATGCCTTGTTAGATTTTTTTATCGCTTTGTTAGTGTTCATGTTTGAAATTATACGATTCATGTGAATTCAAGCAATATATAGACCTCAGATTTAAAAACAAAGAATAAGAAAGAAATCTGTTACCTGTTACTGAAACTTCCCGAATTTTGTTTTTCTTTTAGTTAATATGGTATTGTTACAAAGTATTGATGATCATCATTTATGACTAAATCCTGGCCTATGAGCCTGATTGGTTATTTTTAGTTGATTTTTTCTTTTCTGTCATGAATTTTTTATCCACAAGACTAAATCCAAGATCTTGCTTAAGGGGTTCAAACCTAATGCATTTGGCCTAATGGCATATTGGTGAAACTTCATGACTTCATCTATTATTGTACTTATATGCTATTTCGGAACTCTATGGATTGCATGCATTCTTGTTCCCACCTTAACTGCTAGCTTGACTTTTTGGGAGAATTTCACATGTCTGGATGTGACCCAGTGCGTGCTAAATAGAAGTATCATACAAGTGGCTTTGCGCCATATAGAATTTAACCTATCCGGTTGCCTACCACAAATGCTCACTCTTGGAGTCAAGGTATCTCTTCACTTATCTCATGTTTTTACTTTCTCTTTATCCTTTATATATCCTATAGCACTTCCACTTCCACATCTCTTAAATTTTTCTTTATCTCTTTTATTATAACCTAATGTCACTATTAGGCCAGTGTCTGGTGTGGCAAGCATCTAAAGATGAGCCTCCTTTCAATAGAAGAATCTCAGGAAGATGAACATAACTCTGCATTCTACCAGGTAGGAGTTCTACGCCATAGATTGAACTCTCAAATAATCCTTGAATAAGTTTTTTACTTCACAAAAGGAAAAAGAAAGCTTCATACTTTGTTGGTTATATGTATTTTTAGCAGTTTCTCATGATCATTTTATATTTAGTTCTTGATTTGTAGTTTTGGAATTGTTCTCTCCTGTACTAGGAGTAAAAGTAACTCTTGAAATGTATTTTTATGTCCCAAAGACCAGTAAAATAGACATTTAAGAGATGCCATTGCTGGAGAAATATAATTGGTCTATGCAGGGAAAGAAGAGATAATACTTGTATTATGTTTCTCTTGTTATCTTATTTTTGTATGATTTATTTTGACAATGTGATATAGCAATGCCGTCAAAGAGGGTTATGTATCTGAATTAACATTGGACAGTGAAGGACAACAGAAAAGCAGCAAGTGAAAAAACTGAATAGTCTCAATGTTCAATTACTACTCACTGGTTGCCATTATTGATGAAATATTGAGAAGTGAGCTTACAAGTGTTGATTAGTAACCATGAACCATTGATTGACTTGCAACTGACAATTAGGAAACATAGTTATGTTATGATGCCTACACGCTATGATTTGTGAAACCTAGCCTAATGTAACTAGTTATGTCTATTAATTTTGAGTTAATGCTAGAACTCAAAAGGACACATAACTGAGGTGAAAAAAAGAAAACAACAATGGAGCAAAGTTTCCCAATAGGCCAATACCTCAACATTGTTTTATACAAAATTTAAGTGAAGCACTTAATTTTATCCTAATTAGTTGATGTGCCAATGAAATCTCGTTGATCCTCGAAGAAGACAAATTAATTACTAATACTCAAAGTTACTCAACTTATGATTAATGATAACCTTGGAGACAATGAAATGCTTTGACTTTGATGATAAGGTGAAGAACTACACATTGTTGCTACTCTTAACTTAGTTATGGCATCAATGTTTGAATAAGCAAGGGACAAAAGACCTCCTTAAGCGCAATCAAATCACAAAACATATGTAAGGATTTAAGCACAAAAGAAGAGCCAATTCAAAAGATTAGTCAATTATCAAGTAGCTTATATTATTGAACATGGGACTCCTAACAACATATGAATGCAAATCATCAGCAGAAGTCCGAAAGGATGGAAACATGAGTTCTCTTGCCGAACTACAAATTGAAAGGTTTTGATAATTTTCTCTCTATATCTTCCAATAATTCGTTTGACCAAACATTAAGAATTTTTTGTAACTCTCTTTTGATCTCTCTCTCTTCCTCCCTTTTTTCTTCCGTCCCCCTTCTAGCATGTGTCCTCCCTCTTTTATAATGTTCGAGACTTCATGAGTAATCTCCATTCCTACTTTGGTGGGGTCGTTGCAGATTCTTCGTCACATTGTTTTCTAGTATTGTTTACCTCCTCCTCTCTCACACTCCATGTCGACAACATCTATCTCTTACTGAAGACACCCCTATTATTAAGGCTTTCGTGGAACCGGTTATCCTAATATCTTTCCTAAGCCTGCACCTTAGGATGAGATATTAATAAAATGGTATTTAATTTAGCTTATATGCCGAATTAATCGGACACCTCAGCATAGCATATTTGGTATTTAATTCGAGTTAAATAATCAATTTTATCCGACATTGAGTCGGTCAATTATCCAACCTATTCGGACGGTACACAACCCCCTAGCCTCTAGCCGAGTCGAGCTCGACAAAGAGATTTATGCATATTTACATAAGAGAGACCCATATGTGTAAACACGATTTATATGTGTCTCTTTCATTTCTTGTTTTGACAAGACTTGGTTTCCTAGGCTATCATACATAAATGCCCTGTCACATGTGTCTCAAGATGCTAGTCCTATTGGGGCCGTTGGTTATGGTCATTGCTTTACACATGTCGGGCATCTAATGGGTTTTAGATTGACTGCTTTGACTACCGTTTCAAAACTCCTTCTACCTTCTTGCTTCCCCTTTCATGCTCACTTCTTCACTGAGTTTCTGTTGCCTTCCTTTTCCTTCCTCCGCTGCGAATTCCCTACTAACCATCGTATTCTAGGTATGTTTCCACTATTTTTTGTCCTTTATGCACTTTGTTCAGTGGTGATTTTACTGTTCCGTTGAGGTACCTGTGTTTCTCTTGTTTCGCTGTGTCTGATTCACTTTGTAGGCTTCCCTTTGTAGCTTTCGTTCATCTTATTTTGTTTGTATAATTTGTTTGCGTGTTGGCTTGTTTGAATAATTTATTATTGCTTTGCTTACCCTTGGGACAAAAAGGATTTGCTCAAGGAAACCTTTGTATATACCTCTTTTGAAAAACTTAGAAATCTTCGTGAGTTGTGTAGCTTAAGTAAAATTGACGAGAACTTGATTAGGGTAGTCGCTTGTGAACCCGATGAACCGGTTTGTAAAGATGAGTCTTGTGACTCTTTCGGTCAATATGTCGGGAGAACAAGCTCAGACATTCCTTCTCACTTGCCTGTGCACGGTCCTTAGTAACTTCTCATTCGCCTTGTGCAGTTCTTCATTCATCCGCACTGCATCCTCCATCATCCTTGTGGAACGGTCTACTTCTTCTTGGAGCTTGTTTAGTTAGCCGGGGATTCGTCTCGACTAGCTCAGGCCTCCTTCTGCAGTCGGTCCCGCTCTTGTCGAAATTCTTGGGCTTGCCTTTTCACTTCATTGTCGTGCTGGAGGGCTTGCATTGTCTCCATAATTTGGTGGAGAGTGGGCATCACGCCTTTTCCCCGTGCCTGCTGATGAACGTCATCCATTCCGTATGAAAGTTGGTGTCCCTCGTATCTTTGTGGTTGGCAGGACCAATTTTACCTATCCCACGGTGGACACCAAATGTTCTTGCCGAACTACAAATTGAAAGGTTTCGATAATTTTCTCTCTATATCTTTCAATATTTCGTATGACCAAACATTAAGAAATTTTTGTAACTCTCTTTCGTCTAATCTCTCTCTCTCTTCCTCCCTTTTTTCTTTCGCCCCCCTTCCAGCATGTATCCTCCCTCTTTTATAATGTTAGGGACTTCGTGAGTAATCTCCATTCCTACTTTGTTGGGTCGTTGTAGATTCGTTGCCGCATTGTTCTCCAATATTGTTTACCTCGTCCTCTCTCACTCCACGTTGACAACATCTATCCAATACTGAAGAAACCCATATTAATAAGGCTTTCGTGGAACGGGTTATCCTAATATCTTTCCTCGGCCTGCTCTTTGGGATGAGATATTAATAAAATGGTATTTGATTTGGCTTATATGCCGACTTAATCGAACACCTCAGCATAGCATATTCAGTATTTAATCTGAGTTAAATAATCAATTTTATCTGACATTGAGTCGGTCAATTATCCGACCTATCCGTACGGTACAATGAACATATCTGATGTGTTTTCCTGTTTAAATGCTTTTTTACTGACAGTTACTTATGGCATTGATTGAACTTTTAATTTTAAAGTAAAAAGTAGGAAATAGAGGACCTCATAAAGCACCATAAAAGTGCAAGACATAGCAGAAGTCCAAAGCTAGTGGAAAACAAACACATCCAAAATGATTTTTGTTGCTGATAAAAGCTTTTGCTGAACCTCTGTTATTATTGCTGTTGTTGCTATTATTATTATTATGATGATGATGCAATGCTCAGCTATAGTCAAGAGACATAGCACAGTTCACAGAATTAAACACTTTTTCATTTTTCTGAAGCCTTAAAATATAAACAGAACAATCCAAAGTATCGACTGCTTCTTTTCTTATGTGGAATCTTTTATATATTTGTGGTAAATGAGATTGTGATTGCTCTTAAGCACATGCACAAGTCTTTTTGACTTGTGTAAAAGCTCTTGGACGAATTGCATGGTTTTCAGCCTTGAAATATTCATTTTGATAATTTTTAGTTACATAATTTTCTACTTAGTTATTTTTATGTCGTGTTTGCAGCTTCTTGTGGAGATCCTAAGGTTTTCTGCATCAACATTTTCAACTTTGTTGAAATTCACTGATTTTGGTGACAAGGAATTGATGGACACTGTAGAAATCTTCATTTTAGAAGTATTAGATCTGACGAAAGATTCTATATCTCATGCTAAGGTAATATGTTTCTCTCAGTAAACAAAAGTAGACAATGTGGGGACATTTTATATGATATTTTTTGTAACTAAATAATGTGGGATTTAATTTTGTGCTATTGTCAGTTATTATTTTCTTTTAACCTTACTACTTAATCACGCATTTCTACATTAATAAAGGAGTGTGACTTTACTGCTTAAAAAGTCAATACAATGATGAGTGGTACATAAAAAACTTCTCTGACTGTAGATCAAAACTGAACTCAATAATTTACCAGTCTTTTGTCAATGGCATGCCTATTATTGATATCCTTGAAATGTTATAAGTTTGAATGAAGTCGTTGAGTGGTTAAATATACGATTTCTATAAATGTTTTATGATAGTGAAAGTTGGGTAGTAAAGTCCAGTGGTAGCAAAAACTAATGATGCAGAGATGATATTTTTTGTATTCATATTTTACCATGCAAAATTTTGTATCTGTTCCTAAGCATAGATCTTTTAGTGCTCCTAAGCAGAACATTCAATCATTTGGGTCAGAAGTATTGAAGGTTGCACACACAGTCCTTGATGCTGTGGTAAAGTTTTGCAAGGCACGTTCTGAATTAGTAAACTGGGAGGAAAGTGATGAAAATGGGTTGGGGCTTAACAAACCTATCACTGTTGATCATGTTATCAGCATAACAAAATGTGCAATAGAAAAGCTGTCTCAGATTGGTGTTTTTGCTGCAAATGATGGTGGCAATTCTGTCAATATTCTTAATGTCTCCTGGAAAGGTGTTGTTTCTTTGCTTCAAATTGGTGTTGGGCATTTTACGGAAGTTAACGTAGCAAATATTGTGTTAACTTTGCTTGGGTTGATAACGGAGCCTCTGAAATGTGCTGCCCAGGCTTGGTCTTCATCACTGAATGAATCCATTACTGTAATTGAAGTTAAAAGAATCATTGTGCCAGTGAAATTTTATCTAATAAATACTCTTAAAATATGTTCTATGTATCCTCATCAGGCGTATACCGTTTACAGGGAAATTACACTGTGTGTTCTCAAGATCACATGTTTTTGGCTTTTTGTAAGTAATGAAAATCTTCTGAAATGTGCATCTGTGATAATAACCGAACTACTGGAAGAAACAACCCTGGGTCTGCTATTGTCTTTGCTAAATTCTTATAAACTGAAATTGGAAGAGAAGCTTGAGGTGCTAGAATGGTTGTTCATGAATAAAGGGGATTCTCACTCTGTCCTTGATTGTCCAACCTTAAGTGATTGTAACCTTGAATGGGTTAATGATATCTTTTGCAATAGCTGTGAAAGTATGAGCAGAGCAAAAATACTAATACTTGGTCGGGTCGTATTGTTTATTAACATTCTCAGATATTCTCCTGGGCTTGATGGTGATGTGCAAATAGCAATAACTCGAAAGCTCAATTGGTTTTTGGATATTTTAGTGGAGGAAGATGTCTATTCTCACATACTTGTTTTGCAATTTCCTTTATTTTATGGCTCTGGGAAAACAGCAGAACTGGTGTCACAGCCTATTTTTACTTCCATCTTGCTAGCATTCAAAACCTTCATGATTGTGATCTTTTCAAGTACAGCTTGGGAGGAGTTGGAGTCTTTCTTACTAGAGAACTTCTTTCATCCTCACTTTCTATGCTCGGAGATTGTGATGGAATGTTGGGGCTTTATGCTGCGACATGCTGAAACACAAATGGCAAACAACATCCTTGGCAAACTAAGCTCATTACTTAAGCTGTTGGCATCCCCAGATTCAGTTTTCTTGCCTCATTCTTCCTTCAGAAAGTTGGCAAGATCCATATGCATGCTTTTAACCTACGGTGCACAATCAATAGTTAACGAAGTGTACATATCTCTTGTCGGTAATGGGAAGTCACAGTTGTCACCAATTATTTGTTTGGCTCTGTTCATGGAAGGTTTTCCACTTGATTTACTGGCAGATGAGTTGAGAAACTCTTCCATTCAAAGAATTAAGTCTGATTATTTAGACTTCATAGACAACTTTGATGAAGCATCAATGGTAGCATACTCCTCTGGTTTGTTTGGTGTTCCAGTTTTTATTCTTTCTGCTTCTTTGCCATCACTGTAAGTATTCTGGGTTCTGTTACATTCCATCCATTTTTGGATTATGATAAGTCACAATGAAATAGATAAAGTATAAACTTCATTAAAAATATAGAATGCATACTTGTATAATTTGTTTTTTATCTCTATCATGGTTACTTGTATAGTCCGCGTACAACACATGGGGACATGAACACAAGGATTTTATTAGTTCTGTATAATTTAGTCTTTCTTTATGTCAAACTAATTATATCTTGCAAGCGAAAGTCAGATTTGGGTTTGACCTCTCACAATCACATGCCTGTTTCAATCTGATCTGAATGTTTTACTGATGGACACGATTTTGCTTCATTTCAACCTAATTCACTTTATTCTTTCATTGAACCTGAATATTATTGGTGTCAGCTTTAAGATTGGTATTCCCATTTCCGTGCAGCCAAAACAGAGTATCGGATATTGATGCAAGGGCCTTGAAATTTTTGGTTGCAATTTCTTCTTATTACAAAAGCACTGTAGACGAAGTAATTAAGAACCGTTATCTCCAGCTTTTCCGTGAAACTCTAGGGATAATCTCATATTTGGAACGACTGTATACCTCAAATGATATTGAACAAGCCATCATGGAGATTCAAAATATCTTTTTGTCTGAGCCTGGAGCCCATTTGAACAAATGCAAACCACAGTTGGCTCAATTCCTTGCAGGACTTGTACACATGGAAATTTCAGAAAGTGATGATGATGCAAAGAGCTGCGCTGTGTGGGAATTATATCATTTGCTCTTGAAAGAGCAGCACTGGGCACTTATTCACTTGGCAATTACCGCATTTGGATATTTTGCTTCTAAGACTACGTGCAATAAGCTATGGAGATTTGTTCCACAGGATGCAGCACTTTCATATGATATAGCTTCAGGACTAGAATCAAATCAGGAAACATTTATGGTTGAGTTTGGAAAATTTCTTAAAAAGGAAAAAGCTCTTCTTACAGTTGCACCAAACCTTGAACAGCTTGAGCTGCTAGGTAGAGAAGGTCTTGTGTTGAAACAGACGGTCCAAAAGGTTTCAGCCATTTCTGAAGAGAAAGAGAGATGTGATAACATGGAAGTTGATTGCAAGAACCAATCAAATAAAAAAAGGAAACTTCCTGATGGAATTAACAGAGGAGTGGAATTGCTGAAAAGCGGTTTAAAGATTATTGGCGATGGTCTTTCCCAGTGGCAGCTTAATCATTTTGATACTGCTGAACAACATATAAAATATTTGACTCAGTTTTCACAACTTGAAAACGTAATTACTCACTTCGAGGAATTGACAGGGAGCGGCGAGGTATGTTCATCTTCTATGCAGAATGATTCTTGAGGTTGATTATTCATTGATGCATGTTTTATTGTAAAGAAATGTTCAGTAAAATTTAGTTCCTTCTCCTGATCTTTTTTATCTTGTATGATAGTGATTTGGCATGATGTAGCATTCTAGTACAAATTCTGTCTAGGTGAGGGCAATGTTACTTATGTCCCATAACAATGTCTTCACTTGAAAATGAGGTTTTCTTTTTTGTCCCCTCCCTAACTTTCTTATATTGAGAAGAGAAGTGATAGATATAAGTTCTATTTATGGGTGAAGAGGTGACAAGAGCAGATAAGAGGAAGGAAAAGAGAGTGAAAGAGGAGATAAATAACCTGCTGTAATTCATTGAGTAAAGATGAAGTCATAAATGTCATACTTAGTTATAATTTTAGTTCCTATATGTTTTAAAATTTGTAATTTTGGTGCTTATTTTTTACACAATTTTGGTTTTTGCATTTTAATTTTGTAATTTTAGTTTTTGATTTTATTACAATTTAATTTCTTAATTTCTTTATATTTTATATTTTTTTTTTCATTTTTTAATTTAAAATATCTATCTGACTAATTTTGGTCCAATAACTGAACTAGACTTGTAGTTATTCTGATTACCATTTCTCTTCAGTTGATATATCAAGCCTTTTTTTTCATTCAATTTTGAGTACAATTTAAAATAAATCTATTGATCCCAGGTCTATTTGTTAAATGTTACGAAGATAATAATTTACTAAAAAACAAGGTGATATAAGTTTGATACACATGAAAAAATATTTGTATAGTTGCACAAGAAAATGCTTTTTAAAATAAAAAGTTAAAATTATGGATACATAAAAAGTTTAAGGACTAGAATTGCAGAAAATAAATTTGGGAACTAAAATTATGAATTTTGTAGAAATATAGTAACTAAGATTCTAAGGAGAATTTAGAAGCCAAAATCATGGATTTCATTAAATATAAGAATAAAAATTACTATTAAGCCTAAATACCACCGAATGAATAATATTGTTGTACTTTAAAACAAAACAATGACGAGAAGCAGTTTGAAAATATGATGAAAATTGTATTATGACTCTGGTTTATAACACTGAACCCACCCTTTTGTCCTAGATTCCTAGTATGATATGAGCACAGTGAAAATTTAATATTGTCTTTAAGAAATTTATCAGAATGAGGAAAATTTAATGTTAATTAAGAGATTAGGTAAGTTTTGTATATAAGATTTTATTTTATATATGTTTTTATATTTTACTGAAGTTGTATATTGTAAATACTATTTTTATTTTTTTTACTGAAATTTAGTTTGTTTTTTACTGAAGTTTTCTTTTTAAAAAAGACTTGTTTTTATTACCGAAATTGTGGATCGTAAACACAATTATGTGTTTTAGTTTTGTATTAAAGTCATAAATATATTATTAATCTCGTAATTAATTTCAAATTTACTAATTTCTTCAAGATATTAAACTAGAATGATAAATTTTCTGAAAATTCGAATTAAAATATCTAGATAATAATTCTTGAATATAAAAAAGTTAGGTTAGTGTCTATAGTTCTCTTTAGGGATATTTATTTTTCTTTAAGAGCTAAAAATTAAATTTGTTTAAAGACTGATAATCCAATTCTATTAAAATTCATTCAGTTAAGATGGTATAGTATATATAATGTGGCATATTGTGTTGAGAATAAGATTTTCTGATTAAATGTAAATCAATGTGTGTTAGTGGAAAGGTTAGAGTTAGTGAAACCCATCTGTCTTCAAAAGAATCAGTGCTGTATATTTTGATTAGAAATTATCCTTAATTACACGCACTTCTTTCGAGTTTTAAAATGCATAATTATGTTTTTTTAATTTTTTAATAAAATAATATTATATCTCTTCTAGTTTTTAAAGCATACCAATTTCAAGAATAAATACTTTAAATATATTAAATCAAGAAACAATTTTCTTCTCTCTACTTCTGAGGAGAAAGGAAGCAAGGTTCCGTAAAAAAAATGGAGTGATTTGATTAATAAATGTCATAAAATTAACATAGAGATTTCGCTGCATTTTCATGTTTATATATATATATATATACTTTATGAATCTAAATATTCTTTTATACTTTCGATTATATGATATAAATTTTTTTAGTGCTTATTTGATCTTTTATAAGATTAAATTTAAAATATCTATTATCCTACATTAATATAAGAATAATAAACGAGAAATATATAAGATTCATATCGAGTTGAATTTACTACTTTGGTATTAATACGTTATTGTATAAACTAATGCCATTTTATGTTTTAGTCAATTATAGAATATATTTTATTATATTTATTGTAACTTGGAAATAAAAACTTATATGAATACGTCTTAATAAAACAATTAATTATTTAAGTACAAAAGATAATAATCAATTATTAAAAATAATTGTTTTATGGAATAATTAAATGAGTATATCAATAAGTAAAGGTTTGTGTATAAAAAATACGTATTAAATAAATTGAAGTTCGATTTAATGTATTAAAGCAAATACAATTATTTTTAACTATTGTTTTCACAACTATCAGATAACATTATAATAATTTTTCAGATACAAAGCATTTCATACTTGATAGGGGTGACTGACATGCCAGTCCTTTATTAACCACTCCAACAACATTCACATTGTTTATTTCTTTTTATATCCCAAAGTGTCAAATTACATAAGATGTTACATTTTTTGTTTCAAAGATCACTTTCTTAGGAAGATGCCAAGATCTTTTCTCTAATAGCCTTAACAAAAGCTGCCATTTTGTCATGGTCTGGGAGGTTATCTTTAATAATGGGAACATTCTTGAAATTATTATACCATGAACACAGGTGAGGGAATTTCTCATCTTCAAGGACCTTCACTTGAATTATATCTTCTACAACCTCAAAAAATTTAAAGATGGACCCAAAAGCTATGTCCACAATGTTGAGAATGTCGCCTCCAAATATTTTCTTCTGATCATCAAAACACTGATTCTCAACAACCGCGAGATGCTTCCTTACATTCTCTACACTCTTTTCTCGTTCTTCATCAGTATTGCTACGGAAGAATGGCACAACTGCAGAAACCTTCAAAAGTTGATCCGATACACGTGTTAATTATTGCTAAATTTAAGAATACCAATAAGATGAAAAAGTAGAAATTTATAGTACAGAATGAAAGAAGTACCAGATCATCAGTATAATTAACCCAAAAGCGTGCCAAAGCTCTGTGGTAGGGATCAGCAGGAAGAAGTGAGTTATGTGGCCAGATCTGATCTATGTATTCAACAATAAGCATGGACTCACATAAAGGTTTTCCATTATGAACTAGCACTGGAGTTTTCTTGTAGACTGGGTTGTATTCAAGAAGTTTAACACTCTTGTTGTAGCGATCTTCCTCTATATTTTCATATGCTATATCCTTTAACTTCAAGGTCCATACCACCCTCAAAGTAAAGGGACTGTACCAAAATCCATGAAGCTTCACCTCTCCCATCTTACCTTATTTTTTCCAAATCCAACACTATCCTATTTATATGCCTCATCCATGGCCTTCATAACTTTCACAAATAAAATAAATTATTAATTTCTAATTAAAAAAGTATTAAATTTTTTAAATCTACTGGAATCCGTGTAGTAGTAGGAGACTTACATAAGGCTTCATTCTTAGTTAAAACATTATTATTATCATCATAATATCCTGAAAAAATTCTAGGGGTGTGTCGTAATGGCTCACGTCACAAATTAATAAATATATGTACTTATTATTATTATTATTATTTTAAACTGATAATTGTAGCATTTGTAAGAATATATTCTTTTAATAATAATAATAATAATAATAATAATCAACATTAACTTTTCATTCTCTTTCTTTTTAACTTTTATCAGCTAACTATAAGAAATGAAAAATAAACAAATCAAAAACCAAAGCTCAACCCTTTTTTTTCTTGTTCCAATTTTAAAAAATAATATAAAAATAAAAATTACTATATATTTTCTAATGATGTTTATATTTTTTTTTTGAAAAATTAGAGCATGAGCTTAAAAAAATGAAAGTGGGTAGACAAAGACACTAATATTAATTTAGTAGTGAGAAATTTAATTAAAAAAACTGATAATATATTGAGTGTATAAAATAATTTTTATATTATCACTTAATAATAAATTATCATGTATGGTAAATTTATTAATTTTATACAAATTACTGAAAATTTATTGTCATAATTACTTTTTATTGATGCTCAAAACTACTTTATATAATCATTATATAATTTTGTAAAGTTTTAAATTTAAACTCTTTATTATCCTTATTTAGGAAAAAAAAAGGCAAATAGGGGAGGTTTTGGTGTACTCGTTGGGTTTATTTTACAGCCGCCCCCAAAATTTTCAAAGTCAAATCAAATATATATTTATATTCAACTTTTTGCACAAAGACGGATCAAATCGAATTCAAGAATCAAACTGAAGTTAAGTTTGATTGATTTTATTTTAATAAAAAATTGAATTCATTAAATATTAAATTATATGTTGGTAGGTGTACCGACCAGGTCATCGAGTGTGATGACGTGGACAAGAGAAAGGTAGGTGGTCAAGAAGTCAACGTAGTCGCCGTATGTAGAAGCGGCGTTCTGCAGTATAAATAATCGGTTATCGTCGAGATGTGTCACCGCCAAGATGGATCATCGCGCAGAAGTAAGACGTCGCGGAGTAAGACATCGCCCCAAAGTAAGACATCGCTCTAAAATTGGGTGGCGGCACTGTGGGACCCTCCGCATAGAATAAATGATCGAGTCAAAGGGGCACGTGGCAATGCCCACGTGCTCATTAAAGATATCCAGGGAAGGCTGCATGCATGGCGCATGATTAGTTAGGGCACCCACGGAGTATGATGGCGCGAGAGATACAACGCTCAAGTTAGAGCCCAAGTGGCCATAAGGTTATACATTGCACTCCAGATAAGGGAAGTCCATGGGCCGGATACGC
>Ga0123342_1003097_pt1 | contig 27030 bp, 16 predicted proteins | sample Turbeawhitnodule_FD_89960 | JGI IMG/M metagenome (GOLD analysis project Ga0123342, IMG submission 89960) | Root nodule microbial communities of legume samples collected from Mexico - Turtle bean Mexico white nodule | ecosystem: Host-associated > Plants > Roots > Nodule | place: Mexico: Nepantla...
ACTGGATGATAGAAGGAAAAACATTTCGTGCCAGTCCTTCAAATCCGCATAAGGATATATATCCAATGCTTTTCGAGCTTACTATTGAAAAGGGGACTTGTTTCACAGCAGTATTATCAGCAATTAGAGTTGTCAGGGATTCCATCTGTGCTATATCTTCTTCTAATTTGTCAATCTTTGAACAACCAGATATAATGAATGTTTTCACAGATTTCAACTTATATATCTCTTTGGGGAGATTTCTTAGGCCTGTACAATCCTTCAAATTTATCAATAAAATATTACACAGATCTCCAATGGATTTATCTATCTCTAATAAACTTGGACAGTCTTTGAGAATGAGCTGCTCAAGACTTGGTAATCTCGAAAAGACAGGGGTTTCTGTCAAGTACATGGAGTGACTGAGATTAAGGACTTTTAGCCACTTCAAAACCTACAACAAGATAGTTTTTTTTTTCTTTTGATAAATATTAGAGAATAAAATAAAAAATTAAATTAGTAGTAAATGGAAACAAGTACTATTTCTATTTGAATCAACCTATAAATTTTACAAGAAAAAGGCATGTTATAAATACCTGGGATTGTTTCCAGAGGAATCGAAGATGACTGTGTTTTAAATCAATCGCAATTACATCATCCATACAAAAGTTGATTGGCAGACAACTTGAAGGAAAGCCTTGCCAAGAGATCCATCTCAGTTGCTTAGAAAGGAACCCATAATTTCCAGCAAGTTGTACATGATGAAGTTGCAAGAGTCTCAATCTCTCCATTTTCTGGAAAGAATCGGCTTCGAAACAATCTCTGCTGGTTAAATGCAATTTCAAAACCAATCCCTCAATAGCTTCTGTCCCCTGTGATGAAAAGAGCAGAGGGAAATAAATTGAGTAGTATATTTTGTTGGCTCAGTTGAGCCTAACTCAACTTATATATTGCACATGGAAAAAGAAAACACTTGCAAAAGAAAATGAAAAACGTCCATAGAGAATGTACTTACAGAATTCTTTGTTAATACTTCAACTACATCCTTTTGAAACCACAATCGACTGTGCTTCCCAGGTTCCTTTCTTGAGTTTTCACGTATTATCTCTCTTCCCATTTCTTGTAGCAACGGATGCATTCCAAGTTTGTTGTTCTTTTCTACTTTTATGAGGCTACGTTCTATGAGAGCTGGTATCCCATCATCAGCATATAGTTCACAACCATTTAGTATCTCCGTGACATAGCCTCTGTCTTTACCAATAAAGAAACAACAAACATCAAGAAATATATCCTTCTCCATGTCATTGCTTAAACTATCAAAGCTTATTCTTAATTTCCGTTGAACCTGATCATTGGGAATTTTTTCTAGTTTCGACAATACACTTTCCCACACTCTCGTTGACGTCTTGTCAAATAAATAAGAACCGAGCACTTCAAGAGCCAGAGGTAGTCCTCCACAATAAGCAGCAACGTTACTGGCAAGTACACTAAAGTCTGCTCTTGGTTTTGCATCTCCAAAACAATGAAAACTGAAAAGCTGAAGGGACTCGTTTTCATCCATTTTATCCATCTGATAAACATAATCAACTTCTAGTCTAGTAAGGAGGCCAACATCTCTAGTTGTAACGATTATTACACTTCCTTGACCAATCCATTTACGATTTCCACACAGAGCTTTTAATTGGCTGTACTCATCAACATCATCAAGTACAATGAGTGCCGTTTTTCCAGCAAGTCTTTTCTCAATCATAGTCGTCCCCATCCCAACACTATGTATCTCCACCTTTGTTTTTAGGATATTTGAAAGAAGCTGTTCTTGCAAAGGTACATTCCCTCTACCATGCATTTCACAGGTTTCTCTGATATTCTCAATGAAACTTTTATCCATGAATCTACGATGAATCTGATTGTAGATGGCCTTGGCAACGGTAGTTTTCCCCGACCCCCCCATACCCCAAATCCCTATCATGCAGACTTGGGTAGAACGCTTTTCAATGCGTCCAATCACTTCTCGCGCACGGGATTCTAGTCCAACGGGATATTCTGTAATAGACAAGACTTCGTAGTCCAGTAATGTCTGAACGCGGTTAACAATTTGTTTCACTAGTTCAGCTTCATTCCTTCAAGGTCAACAACAGCAATTACAAAATTGTCACTAAAAATATGCTTCATTCAGTCTCAAATCAAACAAAGCATGAAGGAGTCATTGGTTTACCTGAAATTTCTGACATCCCAACCACTGATACCCGCAGCTTTGTTCAGCGCACCCTTCCACCTGGACAACGCCTGCTCCAGTTGCTCTCCTGAAAAGCTTCTCTGCGCGGCTTCCTCCAACGATTTTCCAAAATCACCCTTCTGATGACGCACGTCGGAAGGGTCAATCTCGTAAAACACAGGGAGAACACTCTGGCCTTGAGTTTGGTTGCATTTGATGATTTGCTCAAGCTCATCAAGACACCAAGTTGATTCAGTGTAGGTTTGGGAGAAAACCACAATCGCTATCTGAGATCCTTCCACTGCTCGCATGAGTTCTTGAAGCTGCATTCCCTTGACAAGATTGGCCTCGTCAAAGAAGGTGTTGACTCCAGCATTCGAGAGGGCATAGTGAAGATGAGAAACGAACTTCCTGCGTGTGTCTTCTCCCCTGAAGTTGATGAAGACGTCGTGTATCCGCTGGTGTTTCGATTTTGCGAACGATGGCGCAGAAGATGCGGACTCCATCAAACCAACTCAGGTCAACGGTTCCAGAAGGGAAAGCAATAATGCAGAAAGACTGAGAGATGACGACCCAGAGCCACTTCTTACTTCAGTCTTCTAGTGAATCGCTACTATTAGAAAGAACTATGATGGGAAAATAAAAATACATCAGAATAAAATTGAATATTTTATTATTTGGTACCGTGGAAAGAGAAAACAAATATAAAGAAAGTATTGAAAGAAACTTGTGAATTTAATGAAAAAAAAAAGGAACTTTAAAATATGAACAAGGAACAAGAATATTCTTAGTAAAACTAAAAGTAAGATGAAGCTGGCAGTAGGTATGGCTATAATTAAGTCGTCAAAATTTGTGCAAGATAAAAGCAGTCTGATAAGTGTTTTAATTATGAAAAGGATTGGATTTCACCATTTTTTAGTGTACCGCCGGTAATAATAACCGCATTCAACTCTGGGCAAGATAATAGTCATCTATAGAGTGTGATAAGACTAAGGCAAATTCTGCCACCATCTCTATTCATCTTCTCTTTATTTTCATACTAATTATAAAAAGTCAATTTTAAAATATAACTTTATATTTTTTAAAATTTCAGTTGCACCTCCACAATTTCATATTTTTCTTATGCATATATTCTTTTCAATCGTATCACTCTTATTCTTTTTCAGTCGTAATGTTTGAGAAACAATTTTATTATTTAAATGTGTAAAAGGGTTGTTAAGAAAATTTGTTGTATTTGACTTTTCTCATTGTGAAGTATTTTTTTTTACTTTTGTACTTCCATTTTTTTTACTTTACTCTTTCTTTTTTTGGGTTTTGTGGCTTTCGGAAAAATGTAAAAATATAAGATAATGAAACACAACCACCACAAGTAAACATATCAGAAAACTTACCTTAACCATCAACGTTCACCACAAGCAACCACTATCACCACTTGAAAATGAAAAAGAAGACACTACACTCTCCAACATACTTAAAAGGATATTGTTGGATTTTAAAAAGTATAGAGGTGTAATAGGAAGATATAGAGGTGTAGGGAGAATTTGTCATACAATTTTTATAGTTTAGTCCTTAAGATTTTTAATGCGTCAAATTATTTTACAGGCTCGATGGTTATTTTTGTTTAATTAGGAGGTTGATGGAAAAATGGAAAATAATTTAAGTTGAACATTAAGTAGTTTAATCATTATTAAATAAGAAGTTTAGGTCTTACATATAAGAGTAGTGTGTAAGGAAATGGAGGGTAGCATTAAAGATCATGATCTCTCAGTGTGTGTTTGGATTAGGGAGGTGGTGTGTGAGGATTTGAGGAAGTGTATTATTGGCCTAACTCGGCAAGTGTACTGAGTCAGAAGTAATAATTTGTCTTAAAAGACATACATCGAACCCATAAGGAATAGTTCTCTTAAAATTTTAATGTGTAAAACTCACTAAATATTGAAATATGTGCAATGAACTTATTCAAGATATGTGAACATTGTTTGAATAAAATGTGCTTGTAATTTAAATAAAAAGCAAAATAAATTATTATGAGAATTTGATTGATAAAATTGGTATTGAAATTAATCTTTCTCACTCATTTATATTTTAGTAAATAAAATCATACAACATTCTTACTTATTTGATATTAATACAATAAAAAGAGTCATTCACATTGATTTCTTAAATATGAAATTATTTAGATTATCTCCTAAACATTGATTCCTCAACTATTTAGAAACATTCTTATCATTAAGAAAAGATGTTACAAAACATTTGATATATATTATAATCTATTCCTAGTATTAAAACACATCAACTATTTTCATTAAGGTTAGATCATCAAAAATACTTCTAGTCACTTCCAAAGATTTAAATCAAGAATAAAAATTCAAGCTTTAAGCATAAAATGAAAATAACAATATCAAATAAGAACATGATATTATAGATAAATATCACCTTAATACATAGGAGTTTGAAATGATTACATTCAATTCCAAAGGAAAGGAACCAGACACTCATGGTAACCATTACATGCACCAAAAGATAGTGGAAAAGCAAAATAAGAAGATTCAGACCGTTTCTCCTTGATAGATGCTCTCTAGGGATCTTTCATCCCTTTTTTGTCTTCCCTACACCTTTATTTAACCTATTTCGGCTTAGGTTTAAGTGACATCTCACTCAAGCGAGATAATAAAATAGAAAAGCCTTCTTCTCTAGAACAATATCACTCAAGCGAGCCTGGCGAGATACGGGTGAGACACAAGCGAGATACGAGCGAACTTAGGCGAATTTAGACCAATGAGTTAGTTTGTCTCTAGAACAATTTCGCTTGGGCGAATTTGGCTTGCTTAAAAGAATTTAGGTGAATCTTGAATGTCCAATCCTTTTCTTTTCTAACTCTTTTGTATTCATCATCTAACCCTTTGCTCCATCTTCTCTTAAATTCTTGAAAATATCATAAAATTGGGATTAAGTAGTTCCATTAATCACATAACTCAAAAAATATAGTATTGAATTATAACTTCTTAAATTAGGGTTGAGTCATAGCTTAATCACAATTAAAATCCATATATCTCAAGCCTTTGTGTATCAAATATTACTAAATAATGACGCTTATCAACTCCCCCAACCTAGAACCTTGCTTGTCCTCAAGCAAAGTAACTAAATCCTGACAAATCGAACCCTGGTTCAATTCTCTAAACAACTTCATTCATTAAACAACAAATACAATTAGAAAATTATGGTGTTTCCTATTCCAAATGTAGCAAGATATAAATATAATCAATTTTCTAAGATAAACATATGTAACAATAAAATGACAATTTTATTAAGGAATTTCTTCTCAAGTAAGTGTTTTCTCTCAATTTCCATTGAATCCTAACAAATCATAGTTACCTTTCATTTTTCTCATATCAAAATCACATCAGAAACATGAAGCATAAGGTCTTATGCAGGGTTGTAATGACGATAGGTTTAAAAAAATATTGATTTTTCAAATGACAAAACGCATAATTCAAAGAAAATAATTACAAATAGTTACCAATGAGGTTAAAATATTTCATATTTCCTGCAACAAGTACACAGAACCACCCACATGGATAGATGACGAATTACTTTCGTTGCTCATACACATTGAAGCCAAACACAAACTATCAAACAAAAACTCATAAACTAAACCCCTCTAATTATACCTACCCAGTTGACTTACATCATCGACGACGGTAAATAACTTAAAATGAACTGAACAAATTCTATTAGGCAATAAAAACTCCGAAAATCCTTACAAAATGTACAACCTACAAAATTTCTCGACGCAACCATCATTGTGATGCTTGAACATTTCATCAAAAATCATCTCCACATTTACATCACTTTATTAAAAAATACTCTCCTATTGCGAGATTTATTTCCTGTTTTCGTTAAATTAACTTTTTTTATCCACAAATCTTAGACCTATACCTAAACAAAAACATTTAACAACATGAACAGGAAAACTTCGCACCTAATTGCAAAACTTTGTTTCCTCTCCAACCAACTACTACATTATTAACTTAAAAGTCCACAACTCAATTTTACCTCCTTACGCAAAAACATAAGTCATTCAAACGGGGTTGATTGAATATAAGACTTTTGTTCAACACTTAAGTTCTTGTTGACAATAGCAAAACACTTTGTCCTACAATAATGCCTGAACACCTACATATAAAATACATATAAATTTAATATATAAACTTATAACAAAACAAATATATAATCATGTGTGCCTTCAAAATGAAATAATGTTTTCAATCAAACATTTGGCTCCATAACCACTTCAACATCTTCACTTCCCTTAGTTGTCAATATATCCTGAAAAATTTATTAATTCGACAATTGTTTATTAAGAAAACATTAATTGTTTTCTAAACTTTACTACAAGTCTTAACCAAACTTAACCGCTTTATTGTTGTTATTTATAAAAATTGTTTCTTTTTAATTTTCTGTCATGCATAAAGTTTGGGTTCTCTTTCCTTGTTCTAAAACCAAATATATAAGAATATCACAGTTCAAGTCTACAACAACACAAAAATCATTATCTTTGCACACTTTAAAAAGTGAACAAACACACGGTAAAAAAAACACAATAAATAACAAATACAAACAAACACCATATCACCAATTGTACAACCCTAAATCCTAAAACACCCATAACTGCAAAATGCAAATCAAAAACCAAAACTACAAAAATTCTAAATTCAAAGAGCACAAACACATTTCAAAATAAACAAACCCACGACAGTACAACCCCGTAAACCCAAAATGAAAAAAAAAACGTTAAACCCTTAAAAACAAAATCATCTTCAGTCAACATATAACAATCAAAACACCAAATCAAACATTTCCACACTCTAACCCTAAAAAACCCCAACATCGAAACAAAAACATAATCAAACAAACAAATCAAAACCCAGCTCTACAAAATCTAACGGCACAAGGAAAATTCAAATTTCACTTCAATTCGCACTCCAAATCAATTGAACTCACATTGCAAGTCAAAATCGCATTGGAAGTAGAAATTGAGCAAAGGGACTCATTTTTAATTCACTTCCTTTTTTTAATCAACAATAAAAATTAATAAATGGGAATACTCGGAATACTCTAACTCATGTACAAAAATCCTCAAAGCTAGAGAGGTGAGGTTTCTAGAGAAAAATGGCTAAAACATGGTCATATTTTGTACATATAAATCTGGTAAGCTTAAACCTCTTAACAAGACATCGGTACATATATATCAAGCTACATCTATCAAAAAACCCATCAACTTTGTCCAATTCCAGGATATAAAGCATGGTACTCAAAGGAAAAATTTGCTTCCTTGTTATCTACTGTAGTTTCTCACGCATCACTTGTGGCTATAGTTGTACCCAAAGGAAAGTCCTCTCATCCAAAACAAAAACCAGACAAAAAGCAGAGAAAAATCATCAATCATCAATGTTGTAATTTTAAACATTCATATACATTAATACACCAATCAGAATAAGAGAAATTTGATGTTGGGAGTTTATAAGTTACCCATGTCCACGCCTTTACTTGGGTCATAGCAAAAATTTCAAAAGGATCCACCATTGCATTATTAAAATTATCCTATTCCTATGGTTCCAAATTCTCCAAATAATGGCAATCCACATACATTTCCAAATACAATTTCTTAAGTAGTTTAGATCAGTAAAACTTATTTATTCAAAGGGTTGAATAGCATTATCACAATGTACAAAAACTCTATATCCCCAAACATCAGACATATACCACACTTTAGAAGTCACTTTACATGTGAAGAAAATATGATTTACTGTTTCAAACTCATACCCACACATAACACACATCCCCCCTCCGTTGAATTTATGGGAGTCTAAATTCAAGAGGGGGGTGAATTATACTTAGGATAATTTTCGCAAATGCAATCTTTAAGCAAGACTTGACAATAAAGAATAGATTATTTCAACAGATAATAGATTCAAAATTGTTTAACAAAGTGCAATCACATAAAAATAACATATTAGAATTTAAAACAACATATTCTAATTTCACTGTGACTTTACATTAGCAGAAATAGTTTAAGCCATAACAGAGAGTTAATCTTTAACAGATTTAATTTGAATCTTTCAGAAGCTTCACATTGTATTAAAAAGATAGTTTTCTAAAAAAAAAAAAAAAAACTAGATTCAAATAAGTTCTACAACATTGTGTTTTGATAAGAGGCTTGATTTTTAAATTGTTAACCAAGATTCAAATCAGCTTTCAATAACAGTCTATTAAAAATAGTAAAACATTTTTTCAGAATTCCATTTTAAAACCATATTTAATATGATGAGATTTAAAAACAATTCCAAGATTGTTTATTAATGACTTTAATTTAAGTATGAACCTGTGAAAGATCAAGGGAGCCTTACAATTTTTAAGTTTGATTAAATTCGTTTCAGAATCTTGAAAACAGAATATAGTCCAAATCAATACGGCAGTAAAACATAAGGTTCAATTTCAAAGGAACATATTCAATTTATTACAGTTCTACAGATTTTTCAATTTTAGAAGCAGTGATTATGAAAGAAGAATAACACACAAGCATTTATACTGGTTCACTCAATATTGAGCTACATCCAGTCCCATCTCACACTAAGATGGATTCCACTAAGACACAATTAATCTTTTTCACAAAACTACAAAAGACCAGTTCTTGAACCCTTCAAGAACAAAAAACTACAATATGAAAAACACTATTTCAGCAACTTCCTACTTCAAGAAACTCTATCAAGAAGCAAATGAATACACCTTTATAGAGAAAATGATTTTAGGAAAGAAAACACCGTGTATGTAGACTTTAGATACTCAAATCGGATCTCCACAGTTGCAGCACTTTGATGAAACTTCTAATCTCAAGCCAATGTGAAAAATAGCACAAGAACTTCAAAAAAATTTCAAAAAAAACTTTCTAAAAACTAAACTCACTTGAGAACCTAAAAAAAACTCTTGATAACAGTAAACAATTTGTATTGCAAGGGATGATTTGTTTTGTGATAAAATCCTTCTATAGGACTCAAATCATAACAAATTTCCCAAAACAGTTTAAAAAACTGTTAAAAAATAGTTGATTAAAAGCTTAAAGAACAGATTATATTTTGAAAATGCACTTGATGGAAACATAACCAACCTTTGAGTATGTGGGAAAAAAACTGAATTTTGGAAACAAAACAAATTTTTGAAAAACCAAAACAATTTTGGTGCAGTAAGATTAAATCAATTGTTTCACCAAACAACAAATTGAAAATTTTAGTGCAGTACAAGCAATTTGGAAAAGCTTGAACAGATTTTAAAAAAGACCTGTAATAGTTTTTAAACATCTTTTAAAAAGCCCTTGTGCTTGAGATCATTACCACGGCTATGGGATATGGAGCTGAGTCAAAATGCAAAAGTTACTTAAGCAACTCTATCCTAACTAAGACAATAAAACACACTCCCTATGAGAGCATCCATACTTATACATCTTCAAGCTTATTTTCTTCATCAAACACTTATTCATCAAGCATAAAAGTTGAGTAGGATCTTCAAGATATCCAACACCCTCCAGCCTAAATTCCTCTATGTATTAAATTATCATAGGTTGCGATTTTGCAATAATGTGTTGATGGAAGAGCTTTTAGACTCCTAAAATAATCAAAATTAAATGCAGAGAATAAATGTGGCTGCAAAATATTTTGGTGCAAAAGAATTTTATAAGCATAGTTAACAGTAAAAGAATTTGATATATCACCTAGCCACATCCACTCATCATTTCTACAAGCATCTATTTTAACAATCTTCAATTCATCCATAAAGGCATTTATAATTTCAGTTTCCAATAAAAACCAGTCTCTTCTCCATTCTATTTGCCATACCCACTAGTTTTCATGCCATACCCCATATTTATCTATAGATCCCTCTTTAAGTACTAAATTTGAAAAGAGTCTGGGATATCTATTTTAAGAGTCATTCCTACCCAACAATCTGTCAAAAGTAGAATATTACTCCCTGCACCTACCTTCCACCTTCTTTTATTATCAAACATAGGAATTTGAGTTTCCTTCACACACCTTCTTGATATCTCTCCACCAATAACATTCAATATTTGACACAACACTATCATCCAACCCTCTCCAAGAACCATATTTAGATTCCAGTACCTATTTCCAAAGTCCTGACTTTTCACAACTAAGTCTCCATTTCCATTTCCCAAGAAGATTCATATTAAAAAGGTTTACATCCTTAATTCCTAGTCCTCCATCCGATTTGGATTGACATAGGAATTCCCATTTGGTCCAAGCTATCTTCTTTCTATCGCTTCCCCATCCCCATAAAAAGATCTCTTTGTAATCTTGTGATTAATTTCCCAATTGTTGTGGGCATTTTGAATAGAGACAGGTAATATAGAGGGACAACAAAGATGACATATTTTATCAAAATAACTCTTCGAGCAAAAGATAAATGTTTTCCTTTCCAATTAGTAAGCTTACTTTTAATTTCTAAGATCATGTCATTCCAAAACACTTTTTCCCTATTATTATCACCCACATGAATCCCTAGATATTTTAAAGGAACTTGCATTTGATTACAATTTAAAATCACAAAGTCTCTTAGAATTTCAGTGTTTTGTACACGAGTAATGATATTTTGACACCCTTACTCCATCCTACATCCACAATAAATATTAATATTTATAATAAAAAAATTAGAAAAAAGCAAAAACCTTCTCAATGAAAATATAAGTAGAATAGAAAATGTTTCAAAATTTAAAAAAAATATATAAATTTTTATAAATGATTAACAATATTAATATTTATTGGGGTGTAGGGTGGAGTATGAGTGTCAAATAAACATTTTTCTTTGTACACCTATGCCTGCAATTTTAATTTTTCTAAAGGTCACCTTCAACCTATACACAAGTTCAAAACATCTCATAGTACATTTAATTGTTGTGATGTTTTTCACATTATCCTCACAAAAAAAATACTATCATCAACAAACTGTAACATACTAACCTCAACCTAATCATTTCCCACTTTGATCCCATCATAGAGTCTTTTTTGTTGGGACACTCTCATGACTCTAGCCAATCCTTCGGCCAGCATTAGAAATAGAGATGGTGCTAGAGGGTCACCCTGCCTTAGACCCTTTGTAGGTTGGAATTGCTCAGAAGGACTACCATTAACAAGTATGGATATAGATGATGATTCTAAGTAACTCTTGGTCCATTTAATCCATGTGTTTCCAAACCTCATCCTCTGTAACGTATAAAATAGAAAATTTCAGTCCACAGAGTCGTAAGCTTTCTCAAAGTCATCCTTAACAATGATACACTTACTCTTCTTCTTTCTTACCTCCTTCATAACTTCATTTTCCACAATTACTATAAAGGATACCCTTTCCTTGAATTAAAGTCGATTGTTTATGATCAATGATTATATGAATGATTTTCTGTAGTCTTCTAGCTAAAATTTTTGCTATAATTTTGTAAAAACTGCCAACTAAGGAGATTAGTCTAAAGTCCTCTAATCTAACCGGGTTAGCAATTTTGGGGATAATTGTGATGAAAGAGACATTACATCCTTTTGGTCATCTCCCCATTTATAAAAACAGCATACAACTTTATATAATTATATAATTATGTATTTATAATCTTCCAAAATTCTTTAAAAAGTTAAAATTAAATCCATCTGGTTCGGGGTATTTATTATTATCATAGTCTCACACTATCTGTTTCACTTGTTTCACTTCTTCCATAGATGCCTTTATCAAAACCTATCATCACTGCTAATTTTTTTGAAAAGAAACATTATCTAACAGCAATTATCTCTTGAGCCCGTGAATCTTTCTCTATAGAACCTTAGTTCCACCTGACCCTTGATAGTTCCTCACACCACTCATTCCCTACAAACACCCCATTAAATATGTTTTTATTTGACCTCCACTTTATAATGTTATGAAAAAATTGTCAATTTAAATCTCCTTCTTATAGTTATTTAATTCTTGATTTCTTCCTATTAAACATTTCAGATCAGCAAATAAATTCCTTCTTTTTCTTTCATCCTCATTTAATCCACCTTGCTCGTCTTTTGTGTCTAAGCGGTTGATCATTTGGTCAAGATCAATTAATTTTGTGTGCAGTGAGCCAAACACCTCCTTATTCCAAGTATTAATACTCTTTTTTAAAGATTTCAGTTTTTCTTTTATTTTTCATATATCATTTCCTTCAAAAAAGCTTGATTTTCCCAACCATTCTTAATTCTCTTCATTATACTATTCTTAATTAAAACTCTCAACTTGACGTTAAGACAACCTTTTGCAAATAAAACTTAATTCAATACTTGAGATAATAACTATCTTTGTTCCATGTTTCTTTATTTAATTAATAATTTATTGATTTAAAAAACTTTGACATAAAGTGAAAACACTTTACTCCTTTCACAACTCGTCCAAGGGATTGTACTTCTATCACGGACTTCGCTTTCACTTATCTAGTAAAAAAATACAATCATGAATGTTTGTTTAATCAATGCTTTTAAGATACTTATCAACATATTAATACTATTTTAAAATAAGGCAATCACGACAGCTTACTATTATGCTAAAAATTATTTTTATGACTCTAAATATTTAAAAAGGTTATTTAATATTTGTGGAAGTTGTTATTGACTTAATTATTCAATATTATAAAGAGTTATTAAATGAATCATATATAAATTCGAGACTATAATATATTTGCCAGGATATCTTTTTGAAATTTTTTAAAACGGAAAAGGGTGTCGGGGGAATTTTGTGGAGGGAAAATCTAGCCATGGAATGCAAAATCAACTTTCAACACCTTCTTAGAGTTCAGTTGTGAGCACTGGGTTAGCAAAACTGCAAGGGCTTCTTTGTTCAATTATCTCAGACATTGTATTACATTTATGATTAAGCAATTGGTTATAGTGTCAAACTATATATTATTCCCAAAAATAAGCTTCAGATCAGATGTCAGATATTTCTCCACATAATCATTTTTGTTGTTACAAAGTGAATTTCTATTTATCTAATACAATTTAGTCATATATTTATCCCATGGTGAAGTCTTGGACAGATATCTTTATGTTGAGGTTGGACATATAAATATGAAACTAGATATATGTAGATGGTTGAATGATAAATCTTATAAATTACATTAAGATAAGTTTTGATGATAAGTGAGTTTAGGTCTAATTCAATTTTTTTAATCTCTTATTCAAAATGTCAAGTTTTTTATGTGAAGAGATGATTTAGAAATTCAACAAACCATTAAAATACATTATATAGGTTGTGTATACCTTGCCTACCATAAACAATTTATTTGGTAAAGAATCAACGGATAATTACTGATTATTATAATTTATAAGTGTCATTATAAATAAATCTTTGTCTCTAATACTCTGTTACCATTTTCTCTTCCGGCTGCTTTCTTGACCCTTAAGATTCCTCTTCAAACTATAAATCTCCATAACAGGTGGTTTACTAACAGCTTTCATTTCCATGTCAATGAATTCATAATTCGTGAGATAGACAATTCCCCTTTTCATCACCAATTCATTCCTGAAAGACAGAAAAATCTCCACCTTGTCTCCAGCTCCCAAATGAGATATTATGCTCTGCCAATCTGCATCATTAAAGGAAATTACTGTGTCTCGCTTGTATATATGTATGGTACACTTTGTGTAATTAACCATTAAGACACTAATAAGACAGTCAGTTGCCACGGTTTCAGGTGTTGATAAATACACAACACACAAAACCATTCCCATCCTGTCCCAATCCTGAGGCACAGTGAAATGCACTGAATGTTCCTCGCCCATATGGGCCATCCAAAAAGGATGATTGTCTCTTGGCAGAAAAACATTACAAGATCCACCAGTTCCCAATTCCTGCAGCATTATTAGCAGAATAGCTTAATTAGTCATTAATGCAATTGTGTTATTCAAATGTACTTCAATTATAATAAGAAGTGGACTTTAAGCTGAATTCAACCTTATAAAGTATTTAATACCGACCAACAAACTCTCACTATGACTTTAATAGACTTTAAATGACTTTGATATCATATTATAAGCTGGACTTTAAACCTAATTCAACCTCATAAAACCGGCTTATAAGATAAAATTTGTACTCACTTATATACTATGAAATGTTCTTATCTTTATAATTGATGTGAGATCTCCAACAAGTTAGTATCTTGTTAAGCATTGAAGTTTTCTTTAGATACTTATGATTCTTTCATGTTCTCTTAATTAATATCTAAAAGTAATAGCGAAGGTAAGCATACAAATAGAAAAGGAAGGAACCTTAGATATGCTCTTGTTAAGAGTATTGAAGTCTTCTTCTCGGTAGCTTCCCATTCCAATCAAATAAGATCTCAAGGAATTGTCTGAAGTTTCTAATGTACCTGGTGCTATTTCTAACTCAGTGAAATGTATCCCATGTACGTCGTTCAAAAACTTTCTTACTTTAGTTATTTGAAACTCCGTGTCACATTGCACCAAAACACTTCGAAGATTTAAAAGGTTGGTAAGGATCGGTGCTAGGTCACCCAAATCAATATTCTGCATATTCATTGAATCTAGAGATGCTGATATGCCACATAACGGAAGAATACGAGACAGGGGATTCATTGTCGGTGACATCAAGGACCAAATAATAGGACGTAAAATATCATGCGACAATCCTTCATTCCCACGTAGGAATAGAAATCCAATGCTTTTTGAGCTTACTATTGAAAAGGGCACTTGTTTCACAACAGCATTTTCAGCAATTAGAGTTGTCAAGGATTCCATCTGCCCTATATCTTCTTCGAATTTGTCAATCTTCGAACAACCAGATAGGATGAGAGTTTTCAAAGATTTCAACTTATATATCTCTCTCGGAAGATTGCTTAGGCTTGTACACTCCTTCAAATTTATCAACACAATATTACTGAGATCTCCAATGGATTTGTGTACACAGCACAAACTTGGACAATATTTGAGAACGAGCTTTTCAAGATTTGGTAGTCCAGAAAAGTCAGGGGTTTCTGTCAAGTTCTTGGAATGACTAAGATTGAGGAACTTTAACATGTGTAAAGCCTACAAAAAGATAATATTTAGAAAAATTAAGGAAAAAAAATAAAAACGGAAATAATTTTAAGTGACAACAGTTACAATTTTAATTAACCTTAGTTTAAGAGAAAATTGCATGTACTACATACCTTGGGTTCTTTCCATACTTGTCTAAGATTACTGTGTTTCAAATTAATTGCAATTGCATCTCCCAGATAGAAGTTGTTAGGTATGTATGTTGAAGGAAACCCTTGCCAATAGATCCATCTCAATTGCTTAGAAAGATAGCCATAATCTCCCGTGAGTTCTACATGATGAAGTTGCAACAGTCTCAAACTCCTCATTTCCTCAAAAGTATCTGCTTTAAAGCATTCTCTGTTGGTTAAATTCAATTTCAGAGCCAATCCCTCAACAGCATCTGTCCCCTGCGATGAAAAAACCAGAGAATAATTGAGAAAACACTATTGTTAGCTCACATGTTTAGGCAAACTCTTTCAAGTTTAAAAATGTATGTAAATAATGTACTTACAGTACTATTTGTCAATACATCACGTACATCCTCTTGAAACCACAATCTACTGCACTTCCCAGGTTCTTTTCTTGAACCTTCACGAATAATCTCTCTTCCCATGTCTCGTAACAAAGGATGCATTATGAGTTTGTTGTTCTTTTCGACTTTTATGAGGCTACGCTCTAAGAGGACTGTTATTCCAATATCAGCATATAGTCCACAGCCGTTTAGTACCTCGGTCACACAGCCTCTGTCCTTACCTATAAAGACACAACACACATCAAGAAATATATCCTTTTCCATTTGATCCAATAAATTCTCAAAGCTTATTCTTAGTTTCGCTTGGACTTGGGCATTGAGACTTATTTTTAGCTTTGACAACACACTTCTCCACTCAGTCACTGTCCTCTTTCTCAAATAAGAACCAAGGACTTCAAGAGCTAGTGGTAGTCCTCCACAATAATCAACTGCTTTTTTTGCAAGTTCATTGAAATCTTCTCTTGGTTTTGCTTCTCTGAAAGCATGCCAACTAAAAAGCTCAAGTGACTCATTTGCTTCCATTTCCTTCATTTCATAAACATAATCAACTTCAAATCTCTTCAGCAGATGCAGATCGCTAGTTGTAATGATTATTACACTTGCTTCACCAATCCACTGAGTATTTCCACATAGAGCTTCTAGTTGGTCAAACTCATTCACATCATCAAGAACAATAAGCGCCCTTTTTCCAATAAATCGGTTGTCAATCATACTTTGTCCGATTCCAACGCTTTGAATCTCCACCTTTGCTTTCAGGACATCTGAAAGAAGTTTTTCCTGCAAACGAACGAGCCCTCTTCTCTCTGTTTGACAAACTTCTCTAATATCTTCAATGCAACTTTTATTGTCGAATAAACGATGAAGTTTATTGTAGATGGCTTTAGCAATGGTAGTTTTACCAGATCCTCCCATTCCCCATATCCCTATCCTACAAGAATTTTTGGTTCTTTCAATAAATCTAATCACTTCTTGCACTCGATGATCTAATCCAACAGGATATTCCGTGATAGACAAGACATTGTAATCAAGTTTGTTAATAACGTCTTTAACAATGTCACCCACTAGCTCAGCTTCAGACCTTCAAGTGCAATAATAATTTGAGATAAAACAGAATGCCACTTATTACCAAATTAAATCATAAGAAGTTCAAATATATGTTTCATTAAGAAAATTATAAAAAAATAAAAGTAGCTTGCTGTGTATATAAATTAAGCCTTAATTTTTTTTAATGAAAGGTTTTAATTAGATATAGAAAACTAACATCTGAGTTAGACTGCATCCTAAATTTCAACTATCATCTCATCACATAAACGAAGTATTATTAAAAGAATTCAAACTAGTACCAGAAACTAGGTCAAGACTCATATTTGGGGAAAAAATCTTCAAATTAGATCAAGCCAGAAATAGCAGATCTACACCTTTAATTAAACCTTAAACTAATTAATTGAAATTACTTTTTATTAAATCTGATTTTTAACTTATTATAAATTAAATTTAGTTTATTTTTAAAATTAAAATAATTGTTAGGAAGTTTTCTCCATATAAATTCTAAATGGTTGATTTACCTGCTTTTCCTGACATCCCACCCCGTCAAATTTGCAGCTTTGGTGAGTGTGCGGCTCCACCTCAACAACGTATCTTCATACCTATTTTCTGCAGCTGCTCTCAACACATCTCCAAAATCACCCGTCTGCTCTCGTACCTCGGATGGTTGAACATAGTAAAATACAGGTAAAACTTTTTGGCAACAAGTTTGGCGACATTCAAAGATTTTTTCAAGCTCATCAAGACACCAACTAGATTCAGCGTATCTTTTGGAGAAAACAACTATTGCTATCTGAGACACTTGTATTGCTCGCAATAGTTCTTGCTGCTCCATTCCCTTCAGCAGATTCTCCTCGTCAAGGAACGTTTTGACTCCAGCTTTTGAGAGAGCAGAATGGAGATGAGAAACGAACTTCCGGCGGGTGTCTACTCCCCTGAAATTGATGAACACGTCGTATTTCCATTCGGATTTGGATGATGGCGAAGACGATTCCGTTTCCATCACTGAAATTAGGGTCAACGGTTTGCAGAGAAAGCAATAATTCAGAATACAGAGAGAAATGATAGTTCTACCACCCTTACCCTTACCCTTACATAATAATTTATATATAAAAAGACCCAAACTTTTTATTCAGTAAAACTTAAATTATTTTGAAATTTTTAAATACATTTTTCCAAAGTGAAACGAAGAAGTATTATAATTTTAAAACCTTATGGGTTAATAATTCACTTAAATAAAATTAGTTTTGAGGCTTACTAAAAAATTTAAATTTTAATGAACTGGAAAACAAGATGACTCCCTCTTCAAGCTCAACTAGTGTCTTAATATATATTTCAAAAATAAATAAATACATCCTTTGCCATGGAAAAAAATACTTAAATTGTGAATTTTTAATTAAATATTTAAATAAATAACTTTAAAAAAATATTTAATTAAGTTTCAAGTTTCTAAAAACTTGAGTACTTTTAACTGATCCTACAATTTTTTTATATTTATTAAGTCCTCAAGATTTTATATTTTTTAATTAAGTCTATGTTATTTAACTTTTTCAATTAACCAAGTGATATAACTATTATTTTGTCTCTCATCTTGATTAATTGTCTCTATTGAAATTGTGAGATTTTATATTTAATATAAACGAATAAGATCCTCAAGTTTCTCAATATAACCCTAAATCATCACCGTGAATCATTGATGTACATGACAACGACAATATCTGTTATCTAATATATTTTTAATAAAAATATAAAAATCATTTGATGTTTTACATTCAAATATCATTTAATATTAATTACAACATCTCAGATTTCTTAACACATGAACAAGGAAGCAAAATGACAAGGTAAGATTACAATCATGTCAGAGTTATAATAATCAAGTCACCTAGTTAATAAAAAAAATAAACAATATAGATTCAAATGAAAAATATAAATTTTAAATATTTAATAGATAAATAAAATTAATACAAACTCAATTTTAAAATATACCCAAAATTATGAGAACTTCAAACTTAGTTAAATCTAAAATAAATTTCCTCATATACAATAGTGAAAAATGTATAAATAAGTGTGATTTATTTAGTGCAATCTTGCGTTCAAATGCTTTCATAAAAAATGCGATGGTATTTTTATAATTAAGTTCATTTACAAGTGTGACTATTTATATAACCACCCTCGTAAATCAAGCATTTGGATTTACAAGGGCGACTATTTATACAACTACCCTTGTAAATCAAATTGCTTGATTTAGCGGGTGTACAAATAGTCGCCCTTGTAAATCCAAACGCTTGATTTACGAATGCGGCTTTACAAATAGCCGCCTTCTTAAAACCTTTTTAACCCTACTTCCTCTCTTCTTCACCATTGATTTTTGTATGTTTTGCAGTTCTCTTATGTTTTGTCTTATGTCATTGCTAACTTATCTCTTCCATTTACAAATGCGTGCTCATCAAATGTGGTTATATAGCCGCCCTTATAAATGTAAAATAGCCGCAATCGTTTCGCTTTTCTGCACCAATGATAAATTCAATCATTATTGTAACTTTCACTTTATTGGAGTAAATTAGTAGATGATAAATTATAATTTTCTTTACATCAATATGAAATTAGACTGAACTCTCCTTACTACTTTAAAAAATTAAAGTCTCCTCACTAAAAATGATATATGATAAAGAATAAATAAATTTTACAAAAATTCAACAAATTTTTTGTAAAAGGATGACGAGATACATATTTAGCTGTTAATGTTAATGGTGATAACGTAAATACTATGGAATTTTTAACAATGAGATGAATTTTTGTAAATAAATTTTTTTATCTTCATATTTATAATTTTTTTAATGTAATCGTACAAATTTTAAAGTTATCAATTTTCAAATTCTATTTAAAATGAGTCAATCTCACTTAACACCATTACATTAATTACATTAATTTAAAATGAGTACAAGTCACTTAACACCATTACATTAATTTAAGATGAGTCCATTGAGTACACGTCACTTAAATACCCTGTAAGATCTTTGTCGTCTATTTTAAATACCCTGTAAGATCTTTGTCGTTACACCCACTTCCTTGTCAATTGATCCATCACACATTAGATAGACGGCTGTCTTCTGGACTACAAATCCTTCCGCAAAAATAACAAAAATCCCCACCTTGTCTCCACATACCAAATTTGATATCAAGCCCTGCCAATCGACATCATTAAAGAAAATTGTTGGGTCTCCCTTGAATAACTGGATTGTGCACTTTGTGTAGTTAACCACTAAGACACTAGTAAGACATTCAGTTGTTGTGTTTTCAAGGGTTGATAAATACACAGCACACAAAATCATTCCATCAATGTTAAAATTTTCAGGCACAGTGAAAATGACTGAGTCTCCCTCAGCCATATAAGCCAACCAATAAGGATAATTGTCACTAGGGAGAAAAACATCACAAGACTCGCTGGTTTCCAATCCCTGTACCATGAGAAAAATAGCTTAGTCATTTTGTATTGGTTCTGTTCATATGGACTTCTTCAATCATTTTATCAATTCAAAGTACAAAACAAACAATTTAAGACAATAACTACATATTGAATAAATTAGAACATAGGTCCCGTAATTATTTCTCTTAAAAGGTGGATTCAGACCCAATTAAATCTTAGAAAAACTTCTATCCACTTATATATTACAATTTAATCATATCTCGTATCTCTAATCAATATGAGATTTCTAACCCACTCACTCACATTGAAAACTTCATATCTCAAACATGACACTAAATATTTATAGATGATTCGATAGTTATATGATAGCAGATGGTACTATGGGCCCAACAGGCTTAACTCGATCTTATAATAACAACTTGTAATAGAAGTTTTGAATTTACTGATATACCATAATTTGGTCATACCTCTTTTATGTAAATTTGGTTTAATAGTTTTGTTGCGTATAAATCAGCCAATCATTAGGATGCATTTATGTTTACACACATCTTTCAACGCATAAATAATTTTTTATGATCTATGAGAATATAACCAGTATGAAGCAAGCATTGCAAGCCCAAAATGGAAATCAACATCCTAGTGCTTAGCATGATCACTCGACTTGTTGAGAATTAGAAAAAGGTATTTTTTAAATAAAGCAAGGTGGTTATAGAAGGGGAAGGTGCAAAAAGAATGTTAGGATTGAAGTTACTTTGAATTTTTTTTACGGGAATGTTTCATGGTATTGAAATTAACAGCTAAAATGAACAGTAAAAGTAAGTAGATAAAGAGAAAAAGAGAAGGAACCTCAAATATGCTCTTGCGGAGAGTATTGAAGGCTTCTTCTTGATAACTTCCAAGTTCAATCCAATAAGGTCTTGAGGGATGGTTTGAAATTTCTGGTGTAGATGGTCTTATTTTCAATGTAGTCAAACTTACACCACGAACTTCCTCCAAAATTGTTATTACTTGTTTCGATGTTTCATACTCCGTGACACATTGCACCAAAACGTTACGCAGATTTAAAATGCTGCTAAGGATTGGTGCTAGATCACCCAAATCATTATTCTTGATATTCATGGAAACTAGAGATGATAAAATGCCATGAAACGGACGAATACGAGACAGGGGATCAACAGTATGTGACATCCAAGACGAAATGATAGAACGAAAAACAGTAAGTGATAATCCTTTATTTCCGTCTAGAAGTATATATCCAATGCTTTTTGAGCTTACTACTGAAATGGGAACTTGTTTCACAGCAATATTTTCAGAAATTAGAGTTGTCAGGGATTCCATGAGCAATATATCTTCTTTAAAGATGTCAATCTTCAGACAACCAGATAGGATGAGAGTTTTCAAAGATTTCAACTTATATGTCTCACTTGGGAGATTGCTTAGGTTTGTACAACCTTTCAAATTTATAAGTAGAAGATTGTGGAGATCTCCAATGGATTGGTGTACCTTGCGCAAACTTGGACAATGCTTGAGAATGAGCTTTTCAAGACTTGGTAATTTTGAAAAGTCAGGGGTTTCTATCAAGTGCTTGGAATGACTAAGATTGAGGATTTTTAGCAACGGCAAAACCTACAAAAATATAGTATTTTTACAAAATAAAGGAAACCGTGATAAGAGGCAATTGTTAAAATTTTAATTACCCTACGAGTGTGAAAAGAAAATTGGATTTAATATATATATACCTTGGGTTCTTCCCACAATAGTTTAAGATTACTGTGTTGGAAATCCATCACAATTGCACCTTCCAAATAGAAGTTGTTAGGTATGTACTCTAATGGAAATCCTTGCCAGTAGATCCATCTCAGTTGCTTAGAAAGATATCCATAATCTCCAGTGAGTTGTACATGATCAAGTTGCAAGAATCTCAACCTCTTCATTTTGTCAAAAGCATAAGCTTCCAAGAAATCAGTGCTCGTTGACTGACAGTTCAGAGACAATCCCTCAATAGCTTCTGTCCCCTATAAGGATAAGAAAGAATAAATAAATTAGGAAATCACTATTGTTAGCTCACTAGAAAATGAAACATAAAGGAAAACAGTTTGAAGTTTCAAAATGTTATATGAAGAATGTACTTACAGTATTCTTTATCAATACATCAAGTACATCCTTGGAAAGCCACAATCGACTGCGCTTCCCAGGTTGCATTGTTGAACTTTGGCGCACAATCTCTCGTCCCATATCCCGGAGCAAATGATGCATTCCAAGTTTATTGTTCTTTTCAATTTTTATAAGACCACGGTCTATGAGAACTCTTATTCCAATATCAGCATGCAGTCCACATCCATTTAGTATATCTGTGACATAGCCTCTCTCCTTACCAATAAAGAAACAACATACATCTAGAAATATATCCTTTTCCATGTCATCGCATAAACCGTCAAAGCTTATTCTTAGTTTGTTCTGAACTTGAGTATTAGGAATTACTTCTAGTTTCGACAATACACTTCTCCACTCATTCTCTGACCTCTTACTTAAATAAGAACCAAGGACTTCAAGAGCGAGTGGTAGTCCACCACAATAAGCAACTGCATCTCTTGCAAGTTCATTGAAGTCTTCCCTTGGTTTTGCTTCTCTAAAAGCATGCCGACTAAAAAGTTCAAGGGAGTTATTTTCGTCCATTTTATCCATCTCATAAACATAATCAACATTAAGTTGATATAGCAGGTCTAAATTTCTAGTTGTAATGATTATTACACTTCCTTGACCAAACCTTTTACCATTTCCACATAGGTGTTTCAATTGGTCTATCTCATTCACATCGTCAAGCACAATGAATAACTTTTTTTCAGAAAGTCTGTTCTCGATCACATTTGTTTTTAGGACATCTGATAGAAGTTGTTCTTGTAAATAAACAAGGCCTCCGTGATCTGTTTCACAAACTTGTCTAATATCTTGAATGAAACTTTTATCACCAAATGTACGAGGAATTTGATTGTAGATGGCTTTGGCTACGGTAGTTTTACCCGATCCTCCCATTCCCCATATCCCTATAATACAAACTTTGGTGGGTTGATTTTCAAACAATCCAATCACTTTTTCCACATGGGGTTCTAATCCAACAGGAAATTTAGTTATAGACAAGGGGCGCTCAAGTTTCGCGAGAACAGACTTAACAATTTCCTCCACTAGTTCAGCATCATTCCTTCCAGTTCAATAAATACAAAAGACACAAATGTCAAATGAAATGAGGGCCAAATAGAATAGAAAATCTGTTCAGACAATTGTGCACTTTCAAGAAAAACGAAAAAAATAATAAATCTGATTCTTCAGATTTGAAATTTTAATTGCAGAAACCGATATTGCATCTATTTGAACAAGTTTTCCTTTCTACATTTAGAAAAAAAAAGATAAATTTTTCCATAAGAAAATAAAATTTTAAACAAATTATGAATGAAGTTTTACAAATTGATTTATTTATAAATTAATTTTAGTTTATGGAAAAATATTTTTCATGTTTTTATTAAAAATAATTGTGTAGAAAATTTGTTTTGTTTTCTATGCTCAAAATGTTTTAAGAAAAAAATTTCAAAGTATGGATTGGTTTACCTGTGTTTGCTCCCACCCCACCAAGTAGGCAAATTTGCAGCTTTGGTGATAGCACGGCTCCACATCGGGGGCCAAGTTTTCTGGTGTTTTCCTGAAAAAATGTTTCGTATACTTAGCGGTTTTTGAATTTGAGGCAACTGATCTCTTACATCGGATCGGTCAATTTCATAAAACAGGGGCATTTCAGTGTTCAGATGAGGTACATCAGATGGGTTAATGTCATAAAACACGGGCATAACCATTAGGCCGTGAGTCTCGTGACATTCAATGATTTTCACAAGCTCTTGAAGACACCGAGCAGTTTCACTGTATACTTTGGTGATAACAACTATTCCAATCTGAAACCCTCTAATTGATGGCAAAATTAATCTCGGATTCATTCTCTCGGCAAGGAAGGAAGGTTTTACTCCAGCCTGTAAAAGGGCAGAACTGAGATGAGAAATGAAATTCTTACGGATGTCTTCTCCAAAAAATTGGATGAACACTTCGTCTCGATCTCTGGATTTTAAGAAAAACGAAGAAGAAGAAGAAGACGCGGATGCCATCAAAGGAGTTGAGGACAACGGTTAGAAGAGAAAGCAATAATGCGGAAAACACTGAGAGATGATGATGATGATCTTTAGTGCCACCCACCTTTGCCTTTCACACTACTCTTAAATGTCTTTTACTAGTCTCTTAACCCGTGCAAGGCACGGGAACATTTTAAATATTTTATAATATTTTATATTTATTTAATTTAAAATAATTAATAAATTATATATATTTAAATAATTTTGTTTTTTTTAAAATGTAATATATTAAATTATAATATTATTTATACAATAATTTATAAGTTCAAATTAAATAAATTAAGAATCATATAAATATAAAATACATACAAATGAAAATTAATTAATATTTTAAAATATTTACGACACAATAAAATGAAATAAATAATAGTTAACCACACTATCGTATTTTTAAAATTATAAACTTAATTTGTAATATTATAATATTAAAGAAGTAAAAAAATTAATGTTAATATATTACCTTTAATATCGTATTAAATATATTCTACGATAATCATAAATCAAAATTATATCAATTATTAATTACATAATCTAAATATAGATAAAATGTACCAAAAATAAAAGTATTATGATGTAAAATAATCATCTATACGGGATACAACATGTAAAGGAAATATATGATATAATTATTTATGAAGTATTACTATAATATTAATAAAAGAATGAATAATTGTAATTTATGTCGAGTTTAAAAACAGTATTGAATTCCAAATATATCACAATAAAATTTCAATTAAATCATTTTCATAAGGATAATCCGAAAGTGTTGACATGTATGTTCATCATCTGCCTCAAAAACAATTTTATCGTTCTCCTGAAGTGAGTGTTTCCTATAGAATTTTTTCCATCCACTTTTCAATTTGACAATCTTTTTTGGAACATTTCGGATTAGAACCTTGCATTCCACCTGTTCGTTTGGACCATGCAAAGTTACATTTTGGAATCTACCACTTCTTATATAAATTACGAAAGACAGAGGCAAATCCTACACAACAATAAAAAAAGTTAAATATTTGCATTTGTGAAAAAAAAATACATTTTTATTTAATATATTTAATATATATAAAGCGAAAGTCAATTATAAAAAATAACAGATGACTTGATATGCTCTGGGAAGCAGTCAAAGTTAGTGTAAAATGCAGAAGTGCATGATATATGTTAATGAGCTTCAATTTTTAATCTCTAGAAAGAAATCTACGATAGTATCTTCAAACAACTTATTCAAAACAGCTCTCCCCCACGTAACGGAAGAGAATTTGATGAGATTTTAACGCGTACAGGTTACGCATTTCATCACAACCGTAAACGATCAAAGGATTGTGGAGGTCCATATTATAACGCACCTTGAATGTATTTTCTCTTTGATTGGCAAGGGTCCATATAGGATCCAATTTTGTACCATATATTATTCCAAAGGTCCGGTCCACAAAAAATATATGAGAATGCAATCAAAGAATAGTTAACCCTAAAACAGAAAGAAAGAAAAAAAAAAGATATGGAGAAATTCTTTTGGAAACCATTTGGTTAAAAATAAATATGAGAACATACCTTCGAATGATCTATGATGGTCTTGAATGTACCTAATGTTTCCCTGTTTATGATTTCTGTTGGGTTTGTGTTATTCATTTTCTTTGTTTAAACCTTAATGGAGGAAGCACTCAAGTGGTTTACCAGCGAACAATATACAGACAATGGAGGGTATTATAGTTCAAAAAAATTTAGAAATACAAACTAATGGTGTGATTGTGAAAAGGTGTACTATTTATAAATAATAAGTAATAATTAATAGCTTTTATGACTATAAAAGAAGGAATTTAATTTCTTGGTATTGAAATGATAAATGTAAATTTTTGAAAATGACAGTTTAATAAATAAATTACTATTTTCGATTATGAATGAGAAGTATAGACAACCGTAGAAAAGAAGAACATTGGGCAATGAGTTTAAAATGCAAGAGTTTGAAAAAGTCTTTAGAGGTACGGTTGATGACTTTTTACGGCAAGTGCACCGCGTTTGTCAGAAGTAATAATTGTTCCTAAGGACGGATATCGATCCCACAAGGAACAGTGAATTATCGAGTACAATAATCGCTAAATATAAAAATAGAACAATTAAAAGAGTTTTGAATTAATTGTGTTGGCACCGGTCAATAAGAAAACAGACAAATAATTAGTTGTTTCAATTGGAAAAATAAGGATTAGTTTCATCTCTCCCACTCTCAAGTATTTTGATTAGCATGTCAATATTAAGTTCTTTAATTGAAATTGATGCTTGTATAAAAATTATTTATATCAATTCCTCACATATAAAATCCTTAAGAATGTCCCCTAATTATCGATCCCTCGCATAATTATAAGAACAACTTAGAACGAAGCTTAGACGTTTAATAGCGATTAACATTTCAAGTCTATTCCTAGCACTCAAATAATATGTTAAGTATTGTTGTTTAGGTCTGAACCCTAAAAATACCTCCCGGTCAGATTTAAGATTCTCAATTTGTCACGGAAAATTAAAAGTAAAACAACAATACCAATAATCAATCAAGAACT
>Ga0123342_1003098_pt1 | contig 27028 bp, 6 predicted proteins | sample Turbeawhitnodule_FD_89960 | JGI IMG/M metagenome (GOLD analysis project Ga0123342, IMG submission 89960) | Root nodule microbial communities of legume samples collected from Mexico - Turtle bean Mexico white nodule | ecosystem: Host-associated > Plants > Roots > Nodule | place: Mexico: Nepantla...
AGATTAGAGCCTTTCATTGTATATAAGTGGGTGCAAACCTCAACCCTATGAGCCGGTTTTATGGGGTTGAGTTAGGCTTAAAGTCCACTCTTTCGTAATATGGTATCAGAGCCATTTTCGAGCTTATCCTAGCGAGTGTTTCTGTTGGGCCTATCGTGCCACCCGCTATCGGGCCGCTATCGAACCACCCATAATATATAGTCCCACGCACGAGTTGGCAGTCTCGGCGTGAGGGGGGTGTGTTGGAGATCCCACATCGACTAGAAATTAGAGCCTTTCATAGTATATAAGTGGGTGCAAACCTCAACCTTATGAGCCGGTTTTATGGGGTTGAGTTAGGCTTAAAGTCCACTTCGTAATATGGTATCAGAGCCATTTTGAGCCTATCCTAGCGAGTGTTTGTGTTGGGCCTATCGTGCCACCCGCTATCGGGCCGCTATCGGACCACCCATAATATATAGTCACACGCACGAGTTGGTAGTCTCGGCGTGAGGGGGGTGTGTTGGAGATCCCACATCAACTAGAGATTAGAGCCTTTCACTGTATATAGGTGGGTGCAAACCTCAACCCTATGAGCCGGTTTTATGGGGTTAAGTTAGGCTTAAAATTCACTTCTTTCGTAATAGGTAATTCTCCCTTTCTTCTTCTTTTTAGGTCCTCTTAACCACTCTTCTTTCTCTTTACATTTCCATTTTCAAGCAGCATCAATGAAAGGGTGAATAATAAACAATATTATGGATGAAGATCTCACGATAATTTATTATTGTACACAACTCATTGTGCTTGAATAATATAATCAAAACATATATGGGAGTTATAAAACTTGACATAATAATATAATCAAAACATATATGGAAGTTATAAAACGTGACATAGTAATACTTGAATAATAGATTCTCTAATATACTTTAATTCATTAACACGTGAACAAACTTATAGATTAACAATAACTTGATATTATTTATTATTTGTATAAACCATCTATGTTTAACACACTTGTGTTGTTTCCACATCCAAGAGTAGTGGTTTAAAAATATTTTAAGTTATAGTAGTTGTTAATGAAACTTAATAGTTTAGTCTAGAATCTTGTGTTGAGACAAACCATTATAAATTTTTTGTGCTCCTTCTTTTCTCCTTTTATCATCTTTTAATTATTTCATATAATCTTAGGTTTGAGTTTTCTATTGGGAAAACAAATTTTAAGATGACATTATTTATTGTTTTTTCATGTTCTGAACACAAATTAAACTCTCATCTTATTCAAAACTAAATTTCCCTCTTGCCAAAAATATAAAATCCTTAAAAATACATGTAAATTAATCCTGACCTGACTAATGACATAGTGACACGTGTCACTGATATAATATATGAAAATTCACTTCTTCAAATTTGTGATTAAAATATTGTTAGTATCTAAAATTTGGATCAAATTTTATTTTAGTAAACCCCTAATTCAGAACTATTTTTTAGTTCCTCAATATAAAATTGATATTTTAAATACCTTAAATTGAAAAATAATTTTTTTAGTACTCTAAATTTAAAATATCTTTTAATCCTCAAATTTAAAAGTTGTTTTTAAGTTTTTTAATTTGAAAGTAATTCATTTTGATTTTCAAAGTTGATGTTGGCTGAAAATTTATTGACGTATTTAACATGTACTTAATTTGAGAACAACCATTTAATAGTCATTGAAATATTTCTTATTTCTTTCTTTGTAATTCAGCCCATTTACTTGTACTACTACTGTGGCATAGATGATTGCTACTGCAATTGTAATGATACTGTCCTTTCCTACTTTTCTTGTTTTTTTTCTCATATTGTTATGAATAAAGTTTTGATTTGAAACTTTTATTTTGAGGTTAAATTACAGTGGTCGTGATATTTAAATGCAATATTTCCTTTTGTTTCACTAAATTTTGTAGTTTTAAATCATGAAAAAATTTATCTTAAAATATTATTTGATAATTTAAATATGTGATGATTAAAATTTTCATAAATCTTGTATCTAATGTTTTTAAAACATATTGTTACTCACTTAAACAAATTGACGTAGAGTCAATTATAGTTTTAATTTTTCATCTGATTAGTTTGAAGAAGACAAATGAAAGATATTAGCTTCACATTATTTTTTTAATCAGGAAGCTTAATTCACTTTCCCAAATTCAGGGACTAAAAAGTCCAATTTTAAATTTGAGAAATGTAATTAGCAACGTGGAATCAATTGTCAACACAAATAATATCTCTGAAATTAAATTTTTTAAAAACAATTTAAAAAAAATCCAAAAATTAGAAACCAATTTATTACACCCGTTTATGTCCAACCAAAGAAGATGAGATAATAAATGACCCATACTATTATATTATTTCTTATATTTATATTATTATTATTTCCTATTTTTCTGCGGGGTTGTTATTTAATAAGTGGTGCCCCGTTATTATTTACGGTGCACCAAACCTGCCATATTTGGAGAGGTACAGTGTCACTTTATTTACCGATGTGGGTCCTGATTACCCACACCTTAATTATATCTTTATACCTTACCATTTTTTAACCTTTTTTTTATCACGTGTTTTATAGTATATCTGTTTATAGTATAGTATTCATACTACTATACTATATACAAATGTTTGAGATACCACTTTGTAAACTGTTTTTTTTTCTCCTTTATTTGACATAGAAAAATTGAGAAAGGAAGAAAAGAATTTGTTATTACAAAATAGACAGGGATGATACAGAGAGATACCTTTGATAAAAAGCTATGCAGAAGAATCTCCATACATCATCGACACATTATTTCTTTCTGTCCCCTTTCTAGATTAGCATTTGGGTGTTAAGTAAGTTTTTCTTTTATTACAAATACTGAATGTACTTGCTTATTTCATCATCACACGTTCCAAGATCAGCATTCTCAAACAGGAAGCACGATGTTGAACTAGAAGACTCACCCAAGTTGAGTTCAGACACACTGCAGTCACCACCACCACTTGGAGCACAATATCTGAAGGACACATAGTTAGATGAAACGCATTGCCAATTATCTTCATTATTGTCTGAAAAGCATGAGGGTGTGGCCACTTGATCGAATATCAGTGAAGGACTAGAAGGGGACCCTGCCATTTTTGTTATGTGTGGTGCTTCCTGAAAAGGGCTTAGAGCATTCAAACAATCTCCAATTTCATCACTGCTAATAAAGCTACCATCGCTACCAGTCTCACCTTTTTCACTACTTTCCAACAATTTTGAAAACACAGCTTTTGCAGATTCAAGGCCATGAACTTTATGAGGGAGTGAAGTAGCCATCTTCACTCCCTCATCACTGCTAATAAAGCTATCTCCAATTTCATCACTGCTAATAAAGCTACCATCACTACCAGTCTCACCTTTTTCACTACTTTCCAACAATTTTGAAAAAACAGCTTTTGCAGATTCAAGGCCATGAACTTTATGAGGGAGTGAAGTAGCCATCTTGTTCAGTAACTGAGCAGAAGTTACTGAATGATTTGATGAGGCCATATTAGACACAAGGGGGTCTCTGTTATTCTCCGGTTCTATTCCAGTTCCAGTTTTAACCACACTATTACTGTTGCTGTTCCCAGCAGCAACAGGTTTATATGATTTAATTGCTTCTAGGTACCCAGATGCAAGAATTTTACTAGCAACTTTGTTGAGAAGCTGAGTTGAAGACATTGACTTTGGTAAGCTTGAGTGATTAGATTGGTGTGTAGTGGCATTTGGTCCATGGCAAACAGTTTCTTTTGATGGAACCATGCACAACTCACTGGATTTTGATTCTGTGGAACTTGCAGTGCTAATTGGTTTTGAACTCGATGGATCCACATCATTCTTTTCGTAGTGCCTTTTCAGATATGAGTTCCAATAGTTCTTGATTTCGTTATCAGTTCGCATTGGTAAATGCTTTGCTATACTTGACCACCTAATAAGTTAATTTATAAATTACAATTCAGTTATATATAAACTAGTAGGTAAAATTCTCAGTTTCATTAAAAATGGTTTCTAACTTATAATTTTTCCAAAAAATTCACCTTGTTTTCTTTATATCTACTTATGGAAACATTTACTGTATCTAAACTACACTAGTACCTTAATTAACATGCATAGCTATACATTATAGAATTATCAATGGGAAAACCAACATATGATTGATAGAAAAAGAAAAACTTTCCTAATTCATATGCAAAACTAAATTAAATGAAAAAATTGTGCAGCATGGTACCTAACCACAAACATTCATAACTATTAGCAGCTAGATCTTTCAAGTTTCACCTGTTGCCAAGAACAGCCTGAAGTTTTATAATTTTCTGCTCTTCTTCTGGGCTCAATTTTCCTCTCTTAATGTCTGGTCTGAGGTAGTTAAACCATCTCAGCCTGCAACTCTTTCCACATCTTTGAAGACCTGTAGTACACCCACATGAAGTACTCAAAAAAGTTGCCCTCACTTTATTTGGTAATAGCAAAAATGTCATTGCCTAACTAAGCACTAGCTAATGTAGCCATGATCTTCAAGGTCAAAACTACTGAACCATGCTAGCCAAACTAATTCTAAACAACTCTATCCCTAACCTGTTCCAACCAACTTGGAAGATGAATTATAACTTCAACTCAATCTCACAAAATAAATTGAAATGGGAGATTATGAACTCACTTACAAACCATATTTAATCAAATATATCATTGATGTTAGATTTCCAACAAATCAGAGGTGATGTTCCATGATGTAAGTTATTTACCCAAATACAAGTCTAAATCAACAACAATAATGCAACAATAGCCATGTACGATTGATGAATTTAGAGTAATCATGTAGTAGTTAAATCTGAAGCACACAAGAGTAAGATGGTTTAATTGAAAAACTGACCAGCTTTCTGAGGCAAGGTACGCCAGCTTCCAGTGCCATGATTCTGAATGTAAGCAATGAGTTTCTGATCTTCTTGAGCTGTCCATGCACCTTTTCTGAGTTCCTCGTGACTGCAGCAAGGAGTTCTTCCCATATGAGGATTGGGAAAAGAAGGGTGAAAAAGTGTAGAGTAGGTGTGTGTCTGAGTGAGAAAGAGGTATGACTATGTTGTGTGTGTATGTTTGTGAGATGGAAAAATTAAAGTGTGGCTGTAGCTGCTGCATGTGTTAAATTTAAGGGTGTGAGTAGTACGACCACTTTGAACATTGAAAGCATGTGGGGACAAAACATGGCTGGACTTATGGAGATACTATTATTGAGAAGATGACAATATTATAATAGATGGTCCTCAGACTTCACCCACGCCAACCTCGCGCTGCATGGTTTACACCATTTAGTCCCTCACAAATTTAGAACATAAACATAACCATAACTTTAAATGTTTGTTTTCACTGTTTCTCACACAATTATGCACACATCCATTCTAAATGCCTAGGGACCAGGGTAGTTGTACACAATAAATTGTCAAATGTGCCAGAGCTGTTTGACTATGACATTTTTAAAACATCCCATCTTTCTTTCCATACTCTTTTCCTTTCTATTTTTTAACCTTTACTAATTCTTTCTCATACATAAACACACTACCATAATTCAACTCCCAAATCTTAGATGAGACTAATTGAGATCAAATGTACAAACATATTCAATTTTGGTACACACTAGGCTGTATTCTTAAACATGAAGAATTTAGGAAGGTTGTTTTCCTTTATTTTTTACCAAAATGGTATAAGTTTAGGTGAGTTTGATTGAAATGGATAAAATTTTAAGAGATTACAATAAGAGGTTTTCCACAATTAAGATGTGTTTAAGTTTTTTTATTTTATTTTATAAAATCAACATTACAAGAGGTTTAGTGTGATAAGTTTTTTTTTTTTTTTTATCAAATCGGTCTCACAAACACAATTTTTAGTACAATGGTTTTTTCTAAATCGTGTTTCGAGACACTATTTTTATATTTTTTTTTATTGTGCATCCAAACATGTTTTGATTTTTTTTATTTTTTCATTGTTTTTTTTATTTTTTATAGATATTTTTTTAAATTGTGCATGTTTTCTAAGTTTTATATTTAAAATTTTGCATACAATAGTTTTTTAAAAATATTTTGGCTTTTTATTTATTTAAAAATGTAATTTTTTTTTTAGAAATTAAATATTAACATATATGGCTTTTAGTTTTCAATTAATATTTATAGTTTCAAAAAATTACTTTATTGATTTTTTTTTAATTTTAAGTTCATGTTAATTCAGTGTAATTTAGAGAATAAAAAATAATCAATTATGAAGAAAAAGAAATTTAATAAAATGGAAATTAATTTTGATCAATAATACTTAAGTAAAGGTAAATAAATATTTATTTGTGAGAATTAATTCTACTTACTCTTGTAGCTTGTCTTTTTTATCTTTATTGTTGTTACTGAAAGTAGTGCACAAGTTTGTAATTAAACATTTTTAATATCTTCATATTCATTTTCGTCATTTTCAATTCCATGATCAGACTTATGTGAAAGCATAGTAGGTTTATAAAAATTTATGGATGAAGTTATACGTTGATGGTGATTCCTTGTAGAAGTCGCAAATATATTATTTGATGTGATAGAAAAAAGATTTGGTTGAGAAGAAAAAATATTATGTGTATGAAACGTGTTGGTATGAAGATTATGTAGACATGTTATGATGAGGATCCACATATCTGAATGTTTTGTTGAAAACTAGATTGACCAACATATTGTTATGGAGGCTGGGGAAATGTAATGATTGTGATTGTTGTGTCTCTTGTAGTATGTCATGTTCTTGATAAATGAAATGTTAATCGTCAAAATGTCGCATAACTAAATTAGCTTAATAGAACTCTACTAAATTAGCTTGATGAAACTCTCGCTTCATTTTTTGCATTAAATAGTCCACAAAAACTAAAAAAATTGTAGTTAGCGTAAGAAAGAACTTTTGTTGGTAATAAATGTAGTTATGAAATGATTGAAAACCTCTTTTAGTTATGAGTGGTTAAGTGTGTTACGTAATAAATAAATTAGGTGTTCTTGTTTTTTTTTTGCATCGGATGAGACCACCTAAGATAAATAATTAGTGAAGATGCACAAAATTTTAAAATATGTAAGTTGTACTTGAAACATAAATGTGATTATATTAAAAATAACCTTTTGTGTAGTGGAAAACTGAGGCTTGTAACGATGACTTCAATTGTTAATGGCTTGATGGTTGGAGAAATGCATTTGATGTGATTTCAAATCCATTGTTGCAAAAGTAACATGCAACCTCGTATGTTTTCCTAATTAAAATCAACTTTGTGATCTAAAGTCCACTAAAAAACATGTCAATATAGTTGAGTTACAACTATAATTTGATCCATCTTTAAGAACTAACGGTAATAAAAGATACACCAAATGATATTACTACAAAAAATATTTGACATAAAAAACATATATGCTTGTATATATTAAGTTATAACAATGTTTGATTGCTTCACTAAGAAGTTTCAAAAATATTTATTTACATGTTTAACCTGTTTATTAAATTTTATTTAAAATATTATTTTTTATTTATTTTTATTTTTCAAATTACATTTAACTATTTTTAATTAAGAGATTTCAATGTCAAAAATATATTAATATATAAATATTATTGTAAAATTAAAAACTATACATGTTATTTTTTAATTAAATAAAAAACCAAAAATATTATAAAAAAACAGACAAAAACTATTTATTTAAAAATTTGAATATAAAACTTAGAGGACGTGGTCAGGTAACCGATTTTTAAAAAAATACATGTAAAAAGATAAATGTGACTTAAAAAAATAAAAATGAAAACGTGCCTGGGATGCACATTTTTACAAAAATCCATTGTACTAAAATAGTGTTTTTATAAGGTTAATTTCATAAAAAAAAAAAAAAACTTACTACACTAAAATCATATTTGTAACACTGATTTTCATTAAAAAAAATACTTTTAACGTATGGAAAAAATATACGCAGTTAAACTCGTGCTTAAAAGAAGAAAAAGAAACTGGCGCTTTAAATCTTATATTTTTTTCACTTCAATTATGCTTCTAAACACGAATACCATTTTCACAATTTTAAAAGTTTTGTCCATTTCTATTAAACTCACTTAAAGAGGTACTCGTGAGTTACATTTTTTAAAATCCAATCTAATTCGGTCTGGATATAAAATTTATATCAATTTTAACTAAATTAAATTTATTTGGATTTTTTAAATATATTTAAAATAGATTAAATTTAAAATAAACTCATTTTGTTAATTAAATTAAACTCATTTTTGATATGGATCATAGTTGACTCATACCGATATGGGTCTGGACCCACTCGGTTTGACATGGATTTGAACTCACACGACTCAGCATGGTCCTGGGTTGACTAAGCTCAATACGAGATTAAGCAGACTGACTTGGACCCAAATCGACTCAACTAGACATAGGCCTAGGTCGATTTGGCTCGACATGAGCTTGATGTCGACTCAACCTGGTACCAAGCTGACTAAGCTCGACCTGGGCTCAGACCGACTCGACTCAACATGGGCCTGGGGCGACTCGACATCAGTTTTGGCCGACTCAACATGGGCTTTGCTAGACTAAGCTCGACATGGGTATCGGCTCAAGTGCAAACCGATTCGACCTGGACTCGAACCGACTCAACTCGACCTGGGTCTAGGTCGACTTGGCATACATGGGCCTGGACCGACTTGGCTAGACTTGGGTCCGGGCTAACTTGGCTCGACATGCCCGATGCCAACTCGATTTGGGCTAGAGGCGAGTTAACTTAACATGATCCCGGGGCGAATCTGCTTGACATGGGCTTGGTCGACTTGACTCTACTTGGGCTCAGATCGACTTGGCTTGAAATGGGTCCGGTGCCGAATCGACTTGGGCTCGGACCAACTCGGCTCTACATGGGCTTGGGCCAACTCGACTCAATATGGGCCCGAGCCAAGTCGGCTCTATATTGGCTCGAGCGACTTGGCTCAATGGGCCCGGACAACTCGGCTTTACATGGACCAGGGTCAACTCAACTCGACCTAGTTCCGGGCCGCCTTAAATCGATATGGGCCTCAACCGGCTGTGCTTGACATGGGCCTGGGTCAATTGGACTCGACATGCATTTAGACTGACTTGGCCCAGGCCCACTCGGGTCGAATTAGGCTCGGGCTGACTTGGTTTGACTGGTACTAGGTTGACTCGACTCGACCTAAACCTGGCCGACTCGGCTCGATCTTGGTTTGGGGCGACTCAGATTAAGGCTCGAGCCGACTCGGCTTAATCGAGGCTCAGGCTATTTGAGCTCGACTTGCGATCAGATCGACTAAGCTCAACATGGACCTTTAGCTCGACTTGAGCTCGATCCGGACCTGGATCAACTCAACTTGACCTGAGCCCAGGTCGAATCAATTGGACCTTGACTCAGGGTAACTTAGCTCAACCTGAACCTAGATTGACTCGACTCATCCATAATCTGAATCAACTTAAAATCCATCACAAAATTCATTTTGAATAATCCAAAAATGTATCAAATATATATTTAATCTATATCCAATTAAATAAATTAAATTTAAAATTAAAAAACATGAATTTAAGATAATTCAATTTAAATAGATTAAAAATAATATAACTTTAGATAATTATAGTTGAATTTCACAATTTTAATTTTTTTTCACACTTACCTAAAGTCATGTCCTCTTCGTAAAAAAAAACAGAGTATTTTCTACTCCCTTCGTTGTTCAATCTTTGGAGTTTAGGTAATTACACAATGTTTAAAAAATATTTGATATATCTGATTTAAAACACTCTCATCATTTAATATCTACAATATTCTACAAAAAAACAATTACTGCAAAAAATACAAAAAAAGTAGTACTAAGAGTTTAAGATAATGGAGAGATTAAAGCAAAATTAAAAATTAAAAAGAAAATACGATCAAAGGCTACCTTGTAAGTGTATTAATGGTTTCTTGCACCAATTATTTATCGAAGGCAGAAGAAATATATATATATATATATATATATATATATATATATATATATATTAACATTACTGTTATCAATCAATAATAGTATGTAGTGCAGCCTGGTGGAGTGTCAGTACAGCAGTTCTTAAATACGCAACAAATACCGGACATATACGATAATTAGGTGTGTGCGTAAGTGTAGATAAGGTATTTATTGAGTTTTGTTACAACTTTTGTACACATTAAATATTATTGTTTTAATTAGGTTAACGCTTCACAACTTAAATAATTCTCACAATAATACAACATTTTAGTATTATGTAATATTGTATATTAAAAATTAATTTTAAATTTAATTTAATTTTATAAAATTAATTTATAATAAAATGTTTTTATGTTTAATCAAGATTTTCAATACACATTTTTTATGTCAAAATATTTCAATTCGTGAAATTATATATTTATAAATAATTTAAATAATTCGATAGTAGTTAAATAATAAATAATTTGATAAATTTAATAAATTTATAATAAAATAAGATTTTAAATAATTCTAATAATACCAAGCAAAGGTATCTATTAGTTGGAGCACAGTCTTCCCAAATCATGCATGCTTTAAGATATAAAAATGCATGTGGTAGCATGGAGTATTATAAAATGGATTTTTAAAGTGAAATTAGAAATAATAATGTTAAAACGAGCACCAAACATGTAATAAACAATTAATAATTCCAAATCCTTGTATAGTTTAATTAATCATATCTTTTACTTTTTTATGTGATAAGTGTTGAATATACCTTTTATATTTTAATATGTCAAATATATTTTCTTTGTAAATAGTAATTAAGATTTGAAAGAAGTTTTGTGAAAAAAATTAAAATTTAAACTTAACTCAATTTTATAAAATAAAATTTATATTAAATTATATAATATGATATCCTTTGTAATCTCAACAGTAGAATTAAATAAAATTGATAGTTAGTAGATGAAAAAATCAGTATTTCTTCACAAACATTGTCATGTACTACATAAATGCATGCATTGCCATATAAGAGTATATAAGGAGACACGAACCATTAATTGTATAAAACTATAGAGTTTTGAAGTGAGATCCGTCAATAAAGGAAGATAAGATCCGCAACTAAGAGTGCATGTGTAACAATTTTGTTATCATTTATTTAACTTAATTGCTACATTGAATACACCTGCAGAATGTGCATGAGACAAAGCTATTTGCACACAACTCGAGATATATAATATTAAAAATGAATGTAATCTTAATAAATGTGAACATTTGACCATGTTTCAGAGGTAAGAAATCGCGCATCGGTAAGCTAATCAAAACAATAATCTTTTGAGCATTTATGCTAAACAAATTATGACAACAAAGCAATTCGTACGTCAATTTCATATACATCTCTCCTAATTAATAAGCATGATGGCATAAAGAATCATGATTCAATAATTGACTCTCAAGTTCTATGCATACTTCTTTTCTAGATTTCACATTTCAAATCTCCTTTAATATAAAAAAGTATATCTTATCATACTATTTCATAATGATTATTCAATATTTAATGTATAATAAAATATTTTTTTTATTAATTAGATGTAATTTCATGTTATATTTATTAAAATAAATAAATTTTTAAAAAATATTAAAATAAATAAATCGTATCAAAGTGACAATTTCAATTGAAATCATATCATTAATCTAAATACATTATAGTCATATTATTTTAACACAATTTTTTTATCATATCAATACAAATTATTTATTTTTATAATTTTTTAAAATTTTATTTATTTTAATATAAATTAGTAATTTAATTAATAATTTAAAATATGTTAAATATTAATTTAAAAATTATTTTATAAACTTTTATTGATAATAAAATTTTAAATATCATAATTTTTAGTTTATAAAATATTATCTAACTTATTTAATATATAATAATTAATTATTTTCTATTTTTAAATTAATTAATATTTAATAAAAAAAAATAGTAAAAATGATGTCACTGCACATTTTTTTTTTATCTCAGATAATAACTAAAATGTATGTGGTCTGAAATTAAATAATTGTAGTCTTAGCTTTAAGGCAATGGTATGGCAATAATTTTTCAGAGTATGCAACTTGGTGAAAGGCAACACTCATTCTACTAACACCACAATTTTTTTTTTTCAAAACTATTGCGGATAAAGTTTAGACAACAATTTTATTAATAATTTTAAACAATACATTTTACTCGTTAATTTAGTTTAGGCCACTGTTTTTAATTATTATTTTTAGGTTTAAGACATATTTAATTGTTGTCATTACATATAGACAATTTCACAATACTTTTACGAATGTGACTATTGAAGTTTCATCTTAGACAACACTTTAATACCCACAATTTCTTTCTGCACTGTATCATCATCATCCAATTCTGGTTTATGTCTACAAAATACTTTCTCACAAAGTTACGCCCCTTTATGAAAGAAAAAGGGCATTGAAACAGAACTTCAACATGAAAATCTTTTACTAAATGCTAGGCCAAAATAAATACAAATGTTCAATCAGAACTTTTATCAAACATATTATGAGCATAACTTGACTCGCAAATGTGTAGGAGATTAAACAACTTTTGAAATAGGGATGTTGCAAGGACTTTCCATTTACCACTTGAATAAACTTATCAGCAATCATAAACGTTGATCTTAAATTTGTAACAGTTTAAGTTACTCTTATAACATACCAATATCATGAAATCAATTCCAATAAATCGGCCAGGTAAAAGAATTGCTCAAGGATGATATATTTTTCTAAACACTCAAGTCTCAGAGTTAGAGAACCTTGAGAGGTGCTTCTTATATTTAAAAAACAAAGAAAAAAAAGAAGAAAAGCTTTTACGTATGAAGATAAAAATGTCACCCCGAAAGAGGTTAATTGGAATGTCAATATAACCATGAGAAAAACTTATAAGAAGAAATAAAGTGATAGGATCTTAGACAAACTTGAGGTGTTTGATAATTTATACACCGATGAAGGGAGTATGCTTCAAAAATAGTTTAGCACCTAGAACATGTTTAAATAAATTCCTTGGTAAACACTTTCAGAGAAGAAAAAAAAAAATAAGTATCTTTATAAGACAAAATTAGTTTATGCATAAGTAAGGAAAAAAACTTAAAAGAGAAATTTTACGAAAACTTTTACAAATTAATTTATAGTTTATACAAAAGTTAATTTAAATTTGGGTTCTTACTGTTCTATATTATAAGCTTTTATGAAGAAGTTCATCCAAACAAATCCTAGCCTTAGTAAGAGAGATACTTACTAAACATTTATAAAATCCAAATCCATTAAACATACATAAAATCCAAAAGGGTAAAATTCTCACAGATGTTAGGAGCATATTTTTGGATAACATGTTCTTTTATACTTTAACTAAAATCATATAATTATTGTTACATGTGTCCGTTATGTGAAAAAAAAAATGATAAGAATAGAGGGTTAAATTATGATTTAATTAATTACTTTTTTTTTACAAATGTAGTGCAATTGATGGTACTAAGACTACGATTTAGTTTGTGAAATAATTAGACTAGTGGTTCATCTTATGTATCATGTCACACACAACTAGTAAACTTCACTAAATCATTTGTTTGTGATTTATCTCATTGATTCTAACTAATGATCATATTGTAATTCTTGCGTCTCATAGATCACAACTGATGCAAGTTTGACCTAAGTTGATTTATTAAAAGGAGAGACTTAAAAATGTATATTTCCATAAACATTTTCAGTACATTCCGTCTCATGAAATACAAAAGGTGTATCCTCAACATCTCAACGATATGGTCAAATAGACATATGAGACACAAATTTTGCAACTCAACTGAATCATTTGATTAACATATTTTCTTGTTTACTTTAATGAGTGATCATATCATAGTTCTTGCATCTGACCAACCAAATTCAAATTAAATACTTGGTTTTAAGAATACTTTGATAAAAACATTTTTAATATGTATTCTCACACTAACTCTGATTCTTGGATTAGTACAGAGAATGATAACATGCAGTGTAAAGGGGATAAGGAAGAGGAAACACATATACAACAATTTATACTAGTTCGTATGTAGCACAAACTACATCTAGTTTTTGGCCAACAAGCCAAGTTCAATTAGGCAGACTACTGTTGTGAAGTAAACTTTAATAATCTTTGGGCATCTAATCACTCCTAACTACTCCCTTAAGTATTCTTGACATAAGCTATACCTGATTTAATTGAGTATTCTTTAAGCTCATAGGCACTCTTGGCTAACCCCTTGAGTATTATTTTCTTAAGTCATTATTGGCTAACATTGAGTATTCATTGAGCTCATAGCCATTTCTAGCTAACCCATTGAGTATTCTTTCTCCGAGCCACTTTTGGCTCAATGAGTATTCTTGACTCTAGCCACTCTTGACTTAATAAGTATTCTTGACTCTAGCCACTCCTGAATTAATGAGTATTCTTGACTCCAACTACTCCTAACTTAATGAGTATTCTTGACTCCAGGAACTCTTAACTTAATGAGTATTCTTGAGTCCAACTACTTCTAGCTTAATAAGTATTCTTGAATCTAGCCATTCTTGACTTAATGAGTATTCTTGACTCCAACAAATCATGGCTTAACCGAATATTATTTTTCCTTTAGCCACTCTTGGATAACATGTAAAGATTGAATGCTTGGATGATTGTCTAATCATCTTATCTCACTACTGAAGACTGGATATGTCTCACAAACGAATACACAATTTAGGTTTTTTTTTCATGAAGTTCTTTTGTATCCTAATATTGTAGCCGTGTTCCAACTTTAAGCTTGAGGATCCTTCTATGAAGCTGTGAGGTTTGCTTTGTCATTTGATCAACATTTTGGTATGGTGCAACTTTGCTCCTTGGCTTAGAAGAGTGCTCTTAGTTTGAGAAGAGTTTTGACATGACATCTCCTCTCTCTTGTTCTTTTTCTAGTTGGAAAGATTTTAAATAGACTTTGGAAGAAGGCAATTGTTAAAAGGTCGTTTGTAGTCATTCAACCTCAACTTTTATGCATATCTGTTTTGCATCTGGCGAACTTTAACGTTATTGTTGCATTTAATACAAATTTGATTTGCGCTATTTTTTTCTTCACAATGTCCTTGATAACTAACAATACTTATCTCCCTAGGTAGCATAACCTTTTGCACAACTTCATGATTAATATGCATATCCTTTGGGGTAAATAGTTAGGTTACAATTGAAAAACTTTTTGTGTGACGAGACCATGAATGACATAGCACCATCAGAGCCAGCCCAACCTTATAAGAGGATGAATAGGAGCATGAAACAAGACTCAAGGCTAGGTCATACACCTCAAACAATTAGTGACTCGGGACCTACTATCCCTCAGAGGATTAGTAGAAGCATAACAGAAGATACAACCTAAGCACCAAATGTTTTCTCTTCTCTATATTTCTTTAGATTAGCATTTGAATGTAATAACTTGGGATTTCTTGTGGTCTAAATAGGAGACGAAACCCTAGCTTCTAGAAACCCTAGGTATATGGTGCATTCCAACTCACACTTTCGACATATAAGCACATGTTTAAATGTGCAAAGTGTGACCGACCTATATCCTTGATTAATGACATGAAATTAGAGAGTTAACCACACTTACTTTGAATTTGAATATCTTCCCCTTTCTCTAATTACATGAAACCTAAACCAGTAAATAAGTGGTCACCCGTATTGTATTATGGACATTATTTTTTAGTAAAGAAACTGAATTTCTAAATTTCTATGAGTCTTATCTTAAGCAGATACTTCAAGTGACGACTCCTTCCTTCACTTATCTTGGAATTCTTTGTTAGAATGGGTGGTTTGAAACAAGATGGGTGATTTTTTTTCAAATGCTTTTCACAAATACTAGATTTAGGTTGAAAATTTAATAAAATCAACTAACTAATATTTTTGTTCCATTGATTATAAAAAGCACAACAAGCATATATTAAAAATGAAACTAGTTGTCACTAGAATTCAACCAATTGATTTAAACACATAACATTGTAAATCAGTTTATAAAACAAATATCATAGTGAAAGAGAGAAACATTGGACATGATATTTTTACTAATTCACTCTTAACCAAGAGCTACATTTAGTCCTCATCAAACCACTGAGAATTCACTAAACCAAACACACAAGGTTTACAAAAAATAGCCAAAAGTGTTAATCTTGAACCCTATAAGAACACACAACACTCTTAATAAGCGCACACATAATTCAGAAATCCTATATGAATCTCCTTACAAACAATACAATGAAAAGGATAAGATTTGAATTCACCCGAATTTATTACAAATGAAGCACAACAAAAATGTAAACCCAGAAACCTTCTTCAGAGAATAAGAATGATCCAAGATGCAAACTCAATCTCCAAGAATAATTTTAAAACAATTTGTTTTTCTCTCTATGAAAAAGTGTTGTTTGAAATTATAAGCAATCATCCTTATATAAGGTAATAAAGATTGTTAAAAAAGTTTGATCATTTATTGAAAAAAGTTGTATAAATTAAAAACAGTTTAGTTAACATAACACAATCCCGTTAAAAACGTTTAATTGATTTATGAATATAACCAATTTCCTTAATAGAAGAAATCACTAGATTTTGAACCGATTCTTTTATCGAAATAACTAGTTGATTTCACTTAACATAAAAGAAAAATAAGAAACAAATTATTTACTATAAAGCAATGTGTTTAAAATACTTACTATAATCAATAGACTTGAATATAAGTAATTTCAACTGATTAATATATGAATCAACTAATTAAAATAAACACAAATTTGGAAAACAAAACATTTCAAGGAGATTATTATTTAAGTATCTTGGATAATTATGTAATGTAAAGTTACATAACAAAATTTACCTAACAAAACACACACAACAACAAGTCTTTAAGACAGATTTGGAACCATAAAAGTTTCTTGGTCAACAATCACCCCATATTTGATGAAGACAAATCCCTAGTGTTGTGTTGTAGATTTTGACACAAGAAGATCCTGCAAAAACATAAGGAAAGACCAAACAATCCAGAATATACAAGTACTGCAGGATAACCATAATTTCTACAATCTGTAAATCATAAAAAGATTAAAAAATTATGCAGAAATAAAATAGTAAAATATTACAACAACATCAAATATTCTCCCCCTTTTTTCTTCAACAAATAGACAATGTTAAAAGAAGACAGAGAGAGAATATCAACGAAAATTTCAAGATAGATTCCTATAATCAAGAATTCCCAATTCATTTGTTAATAAATTATATCAATCTCTAGAAAGAGGTTTGGTAAAAATATCAGCGAATGTTTTTTCAGTTTCAACAAACTTAATTTTACAGTTACCATTCAGAACATGATCACGAATGAAATGATGTCTGGTCTCAATGTGCTTTATTTTGGAATGTTGAATTTGATTCTTTGTGAGATTGACGGCACTGGTATAATCACACAACAAGGGAAATTTGCTTAGTTTTAAACCATAATCTTCAAGTTGTTGCTTGAGCCACAAGATCTGTGCACAACAGCTTCCAACAAAATATACTCTTCCTTTGTAGTTGAAGGAGCCACACAAGCCTGTTTCTTGTTGTGCAAGAGATAAGAATGGAACCAAGTAGGTGACATGTATCACTTGTGCTTTTCCAGTCTAACTTACACCTTGTAAAATCTGAATCAGAGTATCCAATAAGAGTTACAAGAGAGTTAGAAAGATACCATACACCAACACATTTTTTTGCTTTGAGATATTTTAAATTTTTTTTAGCAACAGTGAAGTAAGATTCCTTATGATTTGACTGGAATCTTGCACGTAGACATACAACACACATGATGTATGGTCTGCTTGCAATGAGGTAGAGAAGTCTAAACTTGGTTTGATTTACAGATTTTCCAGCCAAATCAACATCCATGTAATAACTTGTTGACATAAGTGTTACAACTTGTTTGCATTTTTCCATTTCAAACTTCTTCAAAATGTCCTTGCAGTATTTGTTTTGACTCAAAAAGATGTCATTCTTCATTTGTTTGACCTGCATTCTAAGGAAGACAATTCTCCCATCATGGACATCTCAAATCCCCCTGCATAGCTGATACAAATTCTTCACAAAGGCTATCATTAATGGCTCCAAAGATTATGTCATCAACATAAACTTGAACTAATATAATATCAGATATAAAAATTTTAATGAAAAAAGTCTTATCAATTTATCCTCTCTTATATTCATGAGATAAGAGAAAATTGTTAGGTCTCTCATACCACACCCGAGAAGCTTGCTTCAGTCCATACAAAGCCTTTATAAGTTTGAAGACATGATCAGGATGCTTGTGATCTTCAAAGCCAGGAGGTTGAGATACAAAGACTTCTTCACTGATAAAACCATTTAGGAAAGTACTTTTTACATCCATCTTAAAAAAGTTTAAAGTCACTCATCTAAGCAAAAGCAAGCAACAATCTTACAACTTCTAATCTTGCTACAAGGACAAATGTTTCATCATAATCAATACCTTATTTTTTATTATAGCTTTTTGCATCAAGCCTAACTTTATTTCTAGTAATTATATCAGATTCATCAAGTTTCTTTACAAAAACCCATTTAGTTCCAATAATGTTTATATCATTAAGTTTAGGCACAAGATTACAAACATCATTTCTAACAATATATTTAATTTATCATGTATAGCTGTTACCCAATTTTCATCATTTAAAAATTTAATTATAGATTTTGGTTCACTTTTTGACACCAATGCCATATGTTCACAAAGATTATTTAGAGAATGACGAGTAAATAATCCCTTATCTATTTGACCAATTATGTTATCCAGTGATTTGGTAAGTCATCTTGTCCTGTGATTTCAGCTTGTTGAATTGCAGAATCATTTGTTGATTTTCTGAGTAGATGTTTAATTTCTAAAATCCAACTTCTTGATCATCTTCTTTTGTGACCTTTCTTGAAGAATCTTGCCTCACATGATTAGTCTCATTAAATACAACATGTATAGATTCGTCAACAATTATTAATCTCTTATTATACACCCTATACGCAATGACTATTTAGAGAATAACCAAGAAAGAACCATCATCTGCTTTAGCATCAAATTTGACAAGGTTTTTCTTTCCACTGTTCAAAATAAAATACTTGCAACCAAAAACTTGAGTGATTGATGTTGGGTTTTCTGCAATTGTGGTTCTTGCAAGCTCTTCAAGAGACCTAATTTTCCTTTCAACAACCCCATTTTATTGGGGAGTTCTAGGAGTAGAAAAATTGTGATGAATACCCTGTTTTCACAAAAAGAATTTAATTTTTTATTTTGAAATTCCCCCACCATGATCACTTTGAATGGAACAAATATTGTTGCAATTTTTTGTTTGTAAAAGCTTGGCAAGCTAATTAAAAGCAGAATTGGTATCACTCTTGGATTCAAGAAATAGGGTCCATGTGAATCTAGAGAAATCATCTACAATGATAAGTGCATAATAAGTTTCACTAAGGCTCATAGTTCTTGAATGACCAAATAAATTCATGTGAAGCAACTCAAGAGGTCTTGATGTTGAAACATCCTTTTTCAGTTTGATAGAATTTTTAACTTGTATTTACATGCTTCACAATATGATCCTTTCCAAACTTGATTCTTGTTAGACCATTAACATGGTTTTACGAAATCAATTTGTTCAAATGATGCATGTGAATATGAGTAATTATTTTATGCCATAACCAAGATTCCTCATTTTTTTTGTTAAAAGACAATCAATTTTAGATACAGAATTTGATGTATCAAGTAAATAAATATTGTTAAACCTTTTACCAACCAACTTAACAACCCATGATTTAGGCATCCATATCACACAAAAAAATTATTTAAATGTCACTTGGTAGCCTTTGTTACGTAGTTGACTTATGCTTAGAAGTTTGTGTTTTAACCCTTTTACATAAAGAACTTCTTTTACAAGGAATGTATCCAGATCACCTATTGTGCCTAGCCATGGATCCTCCCTCGATTATTGTCACCATATGTAACAAAACCTTCATGCTTGATGTCTTAGAAACTTTGGATTTAAGTACCTTGATGTGTTAGAAAACAACATAAAAAAGCATACAAAAATTTAAAATATAAAATAATGAAAAATCAAATACAAAAGGTAGTTAAATGAACTTCGCATAGCGCGTTGAATATGCACTTAGCATGGTGAAATGACCTGAAAAATTTCCAGAATTATTAAAATTAAATGTTGTACTGTTTTAATGAAATTCCAGTGCCATTGTTCAGTTAATTAATCATATTTTAAGTGATACAAATTTCACAAGCCGACATCAATTACATCTTATATGATCATTTGCATTCTATCCTTTAGTAATTTTTGGTTTTGGTAATCTACTATAGTTGCAATCTTAGGTTCAATCTTTGTGTGTCAACCTTTATTTTAGTACCTTAATTTCAGTTTTTTCATTTTATTCTTACTCACTTGGTGTTTGTCTATATCAATCTCATTTGAAGTAGTCCAATTTCAAATTAAACTTTTGTTGCCTTTTTAATCTTGTTTGGCCTCTACTTGGAGTGTAGGAAAATCATTGGTGTATAGAGCTATGTTTAGGTGAAAAATAATCACTAAAGAAGGTAGAGCAGCTGAACATTTTCAGTTGAATACCCTAAGGAGAGCAAGGAAAAGGAGAAGCATCAAAATTTACCAAAAACAAACACTTGGAATTTATATTTTTTAGAAGAAAAGTTGTATAGAAATTTTTTTCCTATTTGATTGTATTACTTTGAGTTGTAATTGTTTTTAAACTTTCAATTAGTGGATTGATCTTTACATTTTAGTTTGGTGAGTGTGTCTTCAAGGTGCAAGGTGCTAAGAAGCCTCACCTAGGAAACGTCTAGTTTAAAAGCTTTCTTGTCTTAGAAGTTTATTTGTTTTATTGCTTTATATTTCTTGTTTTGCTCATGTTTTCATCTTGTTGTGTTTCTAAGAATTTACTTAAAGAGAAGTTTGTGAAGTGTGTTGGGATAGTAACTGGCTAGAAAAGACTTGGTACTTATGCGATCCTAGTGTCCACCTCCCTTTCCTGGATGGCTCAAGATCTCCAATCACTCCAACTAAGACAATTACAACATGAGAATCAAATAATTGAAGAAAAGAAATAAATAAATTCTCATCTTGCAATTCTTGAGGAGGAGTTGAGGATGATTAAAGAAAAAAGATGACCATATTGTAAAATTAAAAAGAATCATCCATCTAATTCTAGGTCTAGTGATTCTCATTTTGAGGAAATAAGTCTTAGAATTAATTACTATTACGAACCTATACCTAGGAGAACTAGAAAAGAAAGCCCTAAAACAGAAACCAGAGTTGACTTACCTTACTTTTATGGAAAGGAAAATGTTGAAGTCTACTTAGATTAGGAAATGAAAGTATAACAACATTTTGCTTGTCACCATGTTAGTGAGGGAAGGAAAATACCCCTGGCAACTTTAAGCTTTCAAGCAAATGCAAGTATTGGTAGACGACCCTAGAAAGAGAGAGACGCCTCCACAAGGAACCTCCCATTATTTATTGGAATGACCGTAGGGGAGCCTTGAAACGATGTCATATTCCTTCCTACTACAATAGGGAGTTGATGGACAAACTCCAAAAGATTCCAACAAAAGAATATGAGTGTAGGGGAGTATAGACAGAAAATGGAGCTATACATGATAAAAGCATCCATCAGGGAGGAAGAAACCACAACAATCTCTAGGTTTTTAAGTGGTCTCAGTCTAGAGATAGGAGATAAAGTAGAACTTTTGCCTTACAGGGATCTTAATGACTTGGTCCAACTTTGTATAAAAGTTGAACAACAAAATCTGAGAAAAGGATCAAGTCAAAGAGAAAGTTCTTACTCTAGATCTTATCCCAAGAAGGAGTATAAAAAATAGTATAAAAGGGAGGAGAGTTACCCTAAAGAAAAACCTAAACTAGAAATTCCCAAAAGCCTAAATAGAGGAAAAGATGTGCAAATCCCACAAACATGCACTAGAGAGCTTCAATGTTTCAAATGTCTTGGTAGAGGTCATGTAGCATCTCAATATCCCAATAGAAGAACCATGATCTTAAGGGGCAAAGATGAATATAGTAGCGAAGAAGAGGAAGCTAACGATGGTGTTATCTCTAATAAGAAAAGAGTGAGGGTGTATATCCATGTGGGGGTGAATTATTGATGATTAAGAGAACCTTCAAGAATCAACCTATTATGAAACATAAGTCACAAAGAGAGAACATCTTTCATACAAGATGTCAAGTTTTAGAATCTAATATTTCTCCATTTGAAGTTGTATATGGTTTTAATCCTCATACTTCTTTAGATTTGTTACCTTTACCTAATCCACATGAATTTGTGCATAAAGAAGGAGTAACAAAAGTTGAATTTGTAAAAAAATTACATAAGAGGATTAGAAATCAAATATAGAAACAAACTGAGAAATACATTAGGCATAAAAATAAGGGGAAAAGAGAGATAGTTTTTAATGAGGGAGACTGGGTTTGGCTTCACCTTGGAAAATATAGATTCCCGATTCAGAGGAAGTCCAAGATTAGTCCCCGAAGAGATGGTCATTTTCAAGTCCTCAAGAGAATTAATAATAATGCATATCATTTGGATGTGCCTGAAGAATATGGAGTACATGTTACTTTTAATGTTATAGATCTAACACCTTTTGCAGGTAACAAAAATGATGAGGCAAAGACTTTTGATTTGAGGACAACCTAGAGTATGATTTAAATTTCTTGCTTAAAAGTATAATAGAATTTTGGCTTGTATTTTGACCTCAAGTATATTAGGGTTAGGTTTAGGTTTCTAAAACCTAACTAAGGTTTAATTGGGCTTAATTATGACCCATAGTATATTAGGGTTAGACTAGTCACATGAGACCTTACACACCTAGGTTAATCACATTGCTCACATTGCCTTCACACTTGCCATGTGACTTGGTTTAGACACCTAATTCAAATTTAAATCTCCCACAATTTCTTTTGTAGTCGGACCCCATACTTATAAATAGGGATGCTTGGCTCTTGAAAATGCAAATAAAAATATATAGAGTTCATCAACTCTACCATGGGTTCATCACCGACATCACCAAATAATCCCTTAGACCTTTCTTGAATTTCATTCAATAAGGTACAAAGAAATATGAAGGTGTTGTATGTCATTTCCTTCTAAGTGCATAATGATTAACTTCACCTTAAGCTCGTTTGGCGTATTGTCAATGAAAAAATAAATTTCACAATTGATAAATCTACTAGTTAGCATTTTCCCCGTCGAATCTTGGAAGATCTATGCATGCCAATCGTGTGCACAAGCATAAGAAGATCCTGATCGAGGTCCGCTCGACAATATGTTGTTCGATAAGCTGTGGGTACCATCTCCTCGTGACTAAGTAATTAATTCTTGCATTGTGTATTTTATAGAAAGAGTCAATGTTTGTTGCAGGGAAGTTGCAAGTTTCGTAAATCAGTTATTCATCTTTTTGAGAGATTCGCTCTTCCATATTCTTAATGGCTTGAGCAGAGTGTGTTGAATTTTTCATTGAATCCACTGAAAAGGTCCAATTTGATATATTAATAAGAAAGAGTGTCTATTGTGAGAAAGAAGAACGACAACAAGAACAAACATCTAATATGAATTTCTTATCAGTATAATGATGATTTGGTGATCACCAAAGAGTCTAAGGTCTCTAGTTAGAGATTTTAAAAAATATATACAAAAGGAAAAGAAAACCCTAAATAGAAGACAACCATATAAAATAACACAAGAAAAAAAGAAAAAAATGGAATATATATTTTCTTCCCTTATTACATGTGTTTATTTATTTATAGTGTTTTATTCCAACATAACCGCAAATCAAATCCCACAAGATTGGAATATAAGAATATTCAATTAAAAAAATAGCCAGAAATAGTGCATCTTGTTGTGCAAGTGAGTGTCATGACCCTATTAAACAGGTATCAACATTAAGTGTATGACCCTACAAAACGAAGCAGGCTGGTCCCGTTGACTCACGTAACGACAGAACCTGAAATTTCAACAATGTCACCACTGCTGTACTGTGACGTGGCAGAGGAAAATAAAAGGGGTTTGTGTCTGTAGAGGGACGCAATATTTCAATAAATGCAATCAAGATGACGTGGAATGAGAGAGGCTTAGGTTTATGTTGTCAATATTTAGATCAAAAACGAAAACTACTAAACACCTTTTTTTCTAATTTCACCTATAAATTTTTGAAATAAGTACTGTGTAAAATATTTACACAAATAATATATATATATATATTATTTTAAACATTTAAAATTCTATTTTTGAGAAATGAAATTTTAAATGTGATTGACTAAAATTCAGAACTCAATTTTTTGGAATCTGAATTTTACACTGAGTTTTATTTTTGTATTTTTTATTTATTTAAAAATAAAGGAATGGATTTGTAAATTTTATTTTTTAAAATATATTTGGTTTTAAAAGTAATTTCTAAAAAAGCTATGTAGAAACATAATTATATAAAATATAATAATTTAGACAAGTAATTATTTGAAGAAATAATTGTTTTAAAATATATATATTAATTATTAACAACTTATAAAAATATATAACTTAGAAAGATTTGTTGGCAAAAAGAGAAAAAAAGAATTGTAAAAAAAATAATGAGAAGCGACTTATATAATTTAAATTATTAATTTGTGAATAATAAGTATAATAATTAAAATATTGATAAATTAAATAAAAAATTCTTTAACATAAAAAATTCTTTATATTGGTTTAGTATATTTTCTTTAACATAAGATTTATTTGATACGTTTGTACTAAAGTATATTAATATATTTATGTAATAATATTTAACAAATAAATCAAAATAAATTTACTAAAAATAATATTTGAATATTTAGTTAAGAGTAATTAAAATTTTATTTAATATTAAAAAAAAATATACCAAATTAATTTACATGAATATAATTAAAACGAAACAAATAAATATTTAGATTTTTTTAATAAAATCCAAGTAAGGTCATATAAAAAATACGAGATTAGACCAAACTTGTGCGAAAACAAAAAATAAAGAAACTAGTAAATAAGCAACTACATTGGAAGTTTAAACTATAAAAATAAAAAATAAAAAAAGACAAGAAGGAAAACAAATGAACTTTCTCTAATTTCTCTAATGTGTAGTTCCCAAAAGGTAACAAACAGATATGATAGAATTCCAAAAAGATAATCAGATGGACCATCGTTTACATTTAGTAGCAATGATAAAACTCTATGATATTGTTGCACCTTATTACCACTACTTTTTCTTGGGTTGATCTATTTTGGAGGTCATCTTATTGACTTTCACTTCAGCTTTAAGAGGACATCTCAAACTCCTGAAGGTTTGAACTAATTCATCATCTTCACTTAATGGTTCTTTCTTTTCCATTTTTTCAGCCCAAAACTTAGAGATCAAATTAACTTCTTCTAAGAAAATATCAGTCCAGATAGATTCATATGTATCTGCTGGAAAGATGGTCGGACATGACTTTTGAGCCTCTTGTTTATAACCTGAAAGTTATTCAAAACAATTTTGTAAGATTAAATCTTAAGAAACATATTTAGAAGTAAACCATTTGGCAACAACTAATTTAGGACTTGTTGTATTAGTTGCATATTTGAGATGATAGAATCCTTTTAAAAGACCGCATTTTCAAGAGGCAAATGAGTTATTTTTTTGTAGCAAATTATCCAATTCATGGATATCTTCCAAAGAGGAAACATAAGCAAAAATACCATCATGAGATCCTAAACTAACTCTTATATCTTCAGTCGATTTCTTAAACTTTTGACCAACAAGTGTTCCACTCTCCACCTGGCCAACACCAACTTCAACAAGGGTTTTTAGATCAACAGTAGCTCCTTCAACTTCCACCACCCCTACATTATGAACAGGTACGTCATACATATGTACCTCTATTGCAAAATTTTGTTTCTCTATGACACCAACCACTTTCTTGTGAGGGGCATCATTAGTCTTTGGTCTAGATAGTCATATATTTATATTGCAAAATAGAAGATTTGGACAAAATAGAATACAATTTGACTATGTTATTGAGGTTAGATGTCATTTGTATTTAGAAATATTATGCCCTATCATTTTGCATGAAGAGCAAAATGGAAACAACTTCTCAAATTCAATATTTTTAAATTTCCACCAAAATTTGATTAGACAAATCAGATAACATATCAATATCAGTCAACACTCTAGCAAAAAAACCTTTAGATTTATTCATGGTGCAGTTTTCAAAGCTATTTAGAAAATTGCTTTTGGTTGTCAATATTTCATATGAAGATCGTGGATCCTAACTCAACATTGAGTTTTTGTGAGATTCATGGAAGATGACACAAAGCCCTTAGTCAAAGCAAAGACTCTCAAGATACCAATATAGGGATTCCAAGGTCCCACTGTTAGGACTCTTCTCATGTCTTTAAGGGAAGAAAAAACAAATTCATAAAAAAAATTTCCCAGAGAAAAAACTTTCCAAGATCCCAAAGATTACTAGGAAAGGTCCATCTTTTTGCATACATCCATATAAGTAAAAGGTTTGTCACCTTTTTCATGAAGGTGATTTTTTTAATCTTCAAGACATACAAGATACACATCTTCATCAGTTCAAAAAGATATTAAATCTCACTTGATGCAAGGAGAGGGCAGTTGTTAAAAAGGAATATCACATGCATCATTCAAAGCTTGTGCAAAAATATTTTTTTTTTTTATGCTTGAGTCAAATAAGATAACTTGACTTGTGAAGAACAACATTGTGTTGAACCAAGTGGTGTTCAATGTTTTGAAGAATCCAAATCCTTTGAAGGATGTTGAAGCCTCTGCTTTGCTCGGTGTTGCTGTGCTGGTTTAAGCTTTGTTCTGGGGTAGTTTAATGTTGTAATCCACCCTTAGATTAAATCTCAAGCAATTAGCATCTCAATCTTTATCAAAGTAAAATGTTTTTCAAACTAAG
>Ga0123342_1003099_pt1 | contig 27018 bp, 26 predicted proteins | sample Turbeawhitnodule_FD_89960 | JGI IMG/M metagenome (GOLD analysis project Ga0123342, IMG submission 89960) | Root nodule microbial communities of legume samples collected from Mexico - Turtle bean Mexico white nodule | ecosystem: Host-associated > Plants > Roots > Nodule | place: Mexico: Nepantla...
CTTCCGGATTACATAATCCGGAAGTCTTTTCTAAATAATGAGATTGACTTCCGAATTATGTAATCCAAAATATATCCGGATTACATAATCCATAGACTTATTTCAAATGCAAAAAAGAGTTCCGGATTTTATAAATTTCAAGAACACTTCCGGATTCAAAAACAGCTTCCGAATTATGTATGAAGGTGGCACAAAAAAGGAGAAAACGGTATTTTTACATTTAGTATGGGGTGGCAGAAGAAGGTATGGAGGTGTAGGAAGAAAGAGTCAATTTTTCATACCGGATGATGCTAATAGGGCCCAAACCTTTTCATATAGACTTGTTGGTAATATAAAGATGACCTCCAAGTGAGGAGTCAATCTCCATTTTATCTTTTTCAAGTTCCTTTCCTAATATGGTGCTTGAGTCATCAGAGAGTGTAATTTCATATTCGGTCTTGTTAACATATTTGACCCTTCTACTGTGTGTGGATTCTTACTACTAGGAGGAGGAAGAAGATTCATCTCAAGTGGAGGAATTACCTATGCAGAAGGTGACAAATGAAGACACTTCAGAAATGGAGGAGGATCCATCATGGACATTTCAATAGTAGTTATTTTATTATATCACAATTAAGACAAAATTAGATAAGAAGGAGCATATTATCTTTAAGTAAATAAGTACCAGTATAACTTGTGAATGAGTTTTTATAGCAACTTCTTATGTAAGATGATTATGTTTTTTTAAGTATTAATTTTATCATGAAGTATGTTAATGAAATTCTTCATCCAAGATTTTTATCTTATTATACGAATTCATCTCAACCAATTTCAGACTATCATTATGAATATATATATATATATATATATATATATATATATATATATATATATGATGTGAAAATTGATGAGAAATCATTTATATTATGAATAATGTTATTTCATAAATATAATATGTTTAGGTTTTGGTACTAAATTATTGGGATCATATCATTAGAAAGAAGAAATATATTTACATTCTCATAGAGAGGGATTATACAGGAAACTTAAATTATTTTTGGAACTTTTCTTTTGATTACGAAAATAATGAAAAGTGACTTGACAATTATAGGTATACAAGGAAAACAACTTAATGCCTTATAAAGAATAATATTAGACTTAACATTCCCATGTCATCCTTAAAATTCATTAGCAAATTAATCTTTTAAAATCTCAATTCAACAAGTGTAGTTAGGCTTAGAGTTTCTCTTAGTAGGAGGTTTAAGATGAGATGAGACAGTAGCTTACGATCATATTATACAATTTGTATGGTAAAATATCTTTCCATATAGCAGCTAATCGTTCTTTACACACAAGAAACACTAGAGAACTAAAAAACTACACAGGAATTTCCTTCTGTTATGTGACAAATGCTACAACATAAAACCTATCAACAAAATCAATTTGCTTAAACACGACCGTAAGAGCTTGCCATAAAGAATAAAATACACAATAAGTTTCCCAAGACTTGACAAAAGCTGTTAGTATGAACAGACTATTTTCCAACATAGTTTGTCCGTCCAGAATCTACTATTGTCTTCAAGCAAGCGACATCTTCGTTCTTCATTATTTGGGTATCTCTGTCCAAACATTACATTGCAACATACCTCCAAGATGATCCATATGCACAAAATTGTGGCAAAATTCCCAAGATCTGGACAGCATTATTCAAGACTGACAGGTATATACATTTCTTCAGCAACCAATTATATTACACTGTTGCAAGAAACGATGAATGTCAGATCAATGTATCTGTACCATATAAAAAGTTTTTGGATAATAATATTCGAGTCATATAAAACTAATAATTAGCACAGAATATAAACAAAGATGAAAAAGTAAAAGGTCGGATATGTATTCGTTTAAAGAATATTGGAGGATATAATTTTGCAACCATAAGTTTGACAGTCGTTTTTGTTAAAGACATAAATTTAAAAAAGAAAGGGTTAATACTTATTACCTGCACCTAGTGCTCTGTTATTTCCAATGCCATGTGTCTAGGATAATTCTTGTGGTTCGAAAAATACCGAGCCACATGAACTCGGCTGATCCTAAAAAAGATCACCTGATACGTGGCAAAGCCTGTGAGCGTGGTTTTGTTCTCATGATCGTCTCATCGCTATGTCGTATCCATTCTGAAAGTCTCCATGGTTTCTGCCATTTCCACTTGAATTGTACCAGCCACTGATGATGACTTCTTTTCCACCTCCATAACTTTCCAGAAGCTTGTCCTACCATTGCTAGTTTTTTCATTGACAGGTGTCCGATGGGTACCATCTACATTAACGGTAAATTCACAATCGTATCCAATAAAAACCTTTAACCGATTCAAATGAAGATTAACTTACCCTTCTACCCTGATCTACAAATGCTGCCGATTCCCTCACCAACCCATTGGCAACCCCTGGCGTGTATTTTAGCTGTTTAGGCACTGGTATAGACGCTGGAGATAAGGGTCCTTTCACGTCTTCAGCATGTTGTTTCAATGGATTTGGGGAGTCTCCCTGTTGAAGTTGTGTGATGATAAATTAAGTAGCTAACTACTTGCAAAGGAAGTAATAACTTGACAACCATTGCTATGATATACAAAAGTAAGAGAATGCAACCAAAAGTTTGCTGAAACCACCACAAAATATCAGCTGCAACTCGTCACCATAATAATTAGCAGAAGGTTAACCTTCAATTCATTTGGAATCAAGCTCCAAAGGTCTTTTATTCAGATAGCAGGAGCATCAATAAAGTTTAAGCCTAAAGATCAAAGAATCTCATTATTTTGGTTTACTTTGATTACTGGGCTGGATTCTACTAGTTCAAGAAATTACTAGACTTAATGTTTGAAGGTACAAAGATTAGAATTAGTCAGTTGTTACTTCTGTTCATGTATAGATCTTAGATGTATTTTGATCATTTCGTCAGGGTTTAGAAGGTCAAGTATTGAGGTATAGTTGGTTGAGTGAGGAATTGAAAATAAGGAGAAAACTTTGGTCAAACTTTACACGTGTTTTGTAAAACAACCAATATGGAGTGGCTGATGATGGAATACAACTTTTCTTTGGCTCTAGCCAAATAATATTTTGTCTCTCCTAGTCACCAAGAGGTGTTATGAACTAACGACCTTTTATGTGTGATACCCAAGAACTGAAGAACCTAAGATACGGTGACAAGGTTAATTTTTTCTACTGCTATAAGCCTAATTTTTTTTCTTCGACTTAGTCAGGTGCCTGGATCTGACTCTTTGACAGACAACACTACAATTATGATTATTATTTGAAATCCCAGTCGGTTTTGCCTTGAATTTACACTAGAACCCATCAAATCCTAAATCCAAAATTTGCAGACTACTTACAGCCGGGAGCAGCACTCAAAATCAACAACTAAGCAAAGAGTATAAAAGTTCAGGCATCTGTGTCCCTAATTACATAGTTTGCTGACGACTCCACAATTAGTTATATATTTATTTTAAACCATATTTACTAACGACTCAACAATCTGTTCACATCCAGGGAGCAGCACCCAAAATCCATATTTAAGGACCAAAGTATATAGCTCCAGAAGGTCTCCCTAAATCATAGGCTTATTATTGGCATATAATGCCTCACCGAGTAACAATAATCTTACCGAAGGTGGTGTAGCCAATGTGCTTCCAATAGCTTGCTCTCTCACTTTTAGCTCCTTCTCAACTTCTTTTCTCTTCATCTCACTTTGCCGTAAAAGACCAACGAGTTCTTTTATTTGATCTTTCATTTCCCTGATCTCCATGTCCTTCTCCCAGAGTTGGCACCTATTGTCAACACATAAATTCACACTTCAAATTTCAACGGTATACAGTATCACATATTTGACCGTGTTCAATTAGAAAAATGTTTGGTTATCTTATTTATAGAGAAATTAAAAAATATATATATATATGTATATTTTATTTTTATTTTTTTTAATTTCTCTATATATATATAATGAAAGAGAGAAAAGGTCTAGGTCAAAGCACCTAGCATCTGCAACAGAATTAAACATATATTGAAGCAAATTCTTGGCTTCTCCCATTGAGCGCAATTGATTCCAGCGTCCACGATTAGAGAAGGCCCGTTCTCGTTCTTCTGCCTCAGAAAGTTGAGAAGCCATTGCAACAAGTGAATTAGATGATATATTAAGCATGTTCTCAAGTGAAGCTATTCTGGCCATTCTTGCACTTGGTGACATGGAGGATGCCCTGGGAAATACAATTTTAAAAGCAACCAGGAAAACAGATGTTATCCTTCATATATTCCATGCATCATTACTTCAAAGATCCAATATTTTTAAGAACTTAAGAGGAAGACTTGACAAATTAAATTAACTTTTTTCAAAAGAAAAATTACCTGGCATATCCATTCTTTCTTGGAGGACTGAGACCTTTTGCAGCAAACTCATTTACTTGCTTCAGCATGGCTAATTCCTCTGCAAGGGCAGCTCGCCTGAAGATTGAATCATAAAATTATAGACTACCCAATATAGATCAATCAGGAACAAAAATAAGTACTAGACTTTGTTACATACACGTGGCTCTGTTTCTCATACTCAAAACGGACTTCATGCTCTTTTACCATGACTTCTAGTTCATGATCAAGCCACCGTTGTAAAGACTTCTCATTGCTCTAAAGATGAAGCTCGAAAACTTTGTTAAGACCACGTGACATTAAAGCAAATTAAAGCAAATCTAAGAAAGAAGGAGAGCTCATTACCTGACCATTTGTCCCACTTCCATTCATTGTCACTGAAAATGAAAAAAAATTAGAAAATTAACAAAAGACTAAATGCAATGATACTACCATGCAATTCATTAATAGACAGTCTTCTGTTTAAGACATTTTAAAAGCACATCACATTTATTGTGGTCTTATAAGCCACACCTGATTTTTTTAATATCCCATACGGGTGGAAATCTAAATTTTTTCAAAAATAAGCATCGTCTGTCCATATAAAAAAATCACACCTGAAGTCTCTCGGCTGGAAGTTTTACGTGCTTCTAACAACTCCTTTAACCTCTTGGTGGCCATTGCAGCTTCTTCAGTTTTTCTCTGAAGAACCTGAAAGATATACACATTTATTGAAACAAAAGCATTAAATCTTGCATTAGACTTGACAATCACAAAAGTCAACATTAACATCAAATTTTGGTTCTCTGAATCTTTTCCTTTTTCCTATAACGAATTATGCATTTTGAGTGGAAAACATAAAAAGGAAGTATTCGCCCCATATCTATTCGATTTAGCTTCTCAAATAAAAAAATAGAAAGATGGTTTATTCAACTTAAAAAGAACTCCCTTTCTGTATATAATTTAAGACCGAGTAAACGCCTATGAAATGCATGCATTCAACTTCTTCATTAAACATGATTTATTTTGGGAAAAACCTTTTGGAAGATGGTACATCAGTTTCCTAAATCTGCATATTTTATCTATCTCACATGTAATCTATCCGGAATAATGTTTTGCAAATTATTGATTAAATTAACTGACATGATACCATGCAACAGAAATTTGGTTACCTTGGCAATTCATTCCATCTTGCGGTTCAAGAATCAAGACTTCAATGCATTATAACATTTTCTTTTCTTTCCATTACCTTTAATTGAATAAAAAGCTCAAACATAAAATAGAAAGGCAGACTTTAACAGTCTTTTGGTAATTAACACATGCGGCATGCAAAAACTCCCCTAACTCCCTGCTAAATAAAGCCACTAGGTGGGGTGGGGGGAATTGTCCCACAAGTTTCCTCAGTCTTAATATTTACCCATAATGTTAAAAACCCTAAACCCTCAGCTTTAAAATTATTAACAATTTTAAGTAAGCCATATCTATTGCTAAAAAGTAGGCATGCATTTTAATTACTTGCAGGAGTTACTTGCAGGAGTAAATGTTTAGGAGAGGTCTGTGTATAAATGCTTAAAAGCCACTCCAATTTGCCAAAAAATTATCAAAACTCGATTTCATATCGTATATTGGATTAAGTTTATATTGTAAAGCAAAACCATTATCTAAAACATAGTAGCAATGAAACAACTTAGAAATACTTGCCAATTTCTGCCGCTGATTTAAAGCTTGCAGCTTGTGTCTTTCGTACTCATTTCTTCTTCCCTCCTTCTTTAACTGTGTTGCAAAGGCAAAGTGATCACTTATCATGTTAACGATAAATATATGGAGTGAAGAATAACATGGCCTTTACATCTAACTTCTTTACTTGTCATTTGAAAGCTTTGGAGTAGTCAGGTCTGAAACTTTAAATTATGCATGAAATGATGTTTATTATTTTACAATGAAACATCAAATTGATAATGAAGGAAATATTTCAATTTGGGAAAAAAACTGAAGCATTTTAAGATGTTTAGAAGTAGAATGAACTAATTCAGTTAATTGAAAAAAAAGAAGAAGCTTGTCATACTTGCAACAACTCTTTCTCTCTTGAAGCCTTCCACTGCCGAAACTGCTCTGCTTCTTGTTTTATCTTTTGCTGCAATTGAACCTGCAATATTATTCAGGTTATAACAGATATAATATATTAAGAGATTTTTTACAACCATGATTTGAAGAAATACAACAGTCAACCTTTTGGGACTTTATACACTGTATTTCATCTTGCAGTCTCTTTGCTGCTTCATCACTTTTTTGCTTTTGCTTCAGAAGCTGGACCTGACTCTCTTGCTTCTTCTTCAGATCCAGAATCTATTGGGCAGGGTTTTGAAAAAAATTTCGTAATTTAGAATATCTACCAATTAAATCTGAAACTGAAAATAAATTTAAATGTCAATCCAAAAATTGAGAATGAGGCACCTGTGATTCAAGTGCTTTCAATTTTTGGGCATGAATATCCTCTAATTTCTGTGTTTGTCCATCAGAGTTGGCAGCAAGATTTTCAACTTCAGCCAAAAGACAATCTCTCTCTCGCTGCATTCATAAATCAAGTGCATAAATAATTTTTTTTTTTGTAGCGTCAAATAAATTTGCGTAACTTATATTGAACCTGCACTACTCTCTTCTCATCTTCCAATTCCATTATCTTTCTACCAAAATGCTGCTTGAGTACTTCAGCATCAGATATTCCAAAAAGCTTCATCTCGGACTGTGCAGACATTAATACAAAAATGTAAAATTATTAAAATACGAGACAGGAGAAGATATGGAAGAAATTTCGAAGAGAGTCTCATGATAGTGTTTGTAAAAAAACCATTATGCAGCTTCGGTGATATGTTTTTGCTTTTGTTAAATTATTAAGTTCCTGGACGATAAAAAATCTGATAATTTTCAGTAGCATAACAGCCTTAAGAAGATATGTGCCTAAGTTGCAAAAAAAAAAATGGATTTTGGCATAACACAAGTGAGCACCGTATTACGCATCAGAAATAAGTTTCTCACAATAAGGTTCATAAATTATAGAAAAGAAGTTGCTTATGGTTCATAAAAATACACTATTGATTGATGCATAGTGTGTCACGGGTATATATTCACATAGACACTGCAACAACCTCTTTCTGCTGCAAGCGTTTATTCAATTCATGTAACTCTCTATCCATACTATTCTGTAGAAGTGTGTGCTCCCACTCTTTTGCTACTTCTTCAATTTCCCTAGAATCACCTGCTAAAATGGCATATAGCACCCTAAATCATTGCAGTTCAAGTCACATTTGATTAAATAGCAGCAACAACCTTTTAAGAGGCTTACCCACTGTCTCACTCATTGGATACTCAGCTTCTATCATAGGTAAGCTCCTCTTAATTGCATCAGTCTTCACAATGTATGTGTTACCATCCTGGAAAACAGTTTTAAACCACGCATGCATACATTATCAAGCCAATATCCTGAACGCACTTCAATAAGTAGACTGTAAATACCAAGATGAGATGAAAGGACAAACATAGGCATCAAAACAGAAACTGAGAAAAATATCCTTAGTTGAAGATGGATATTGACAGAAAGTAAGACAAAGTAAGAGACATACATAAGGTTCCCTTTCACCTGGTTCTACATTAGAACATCTACTACGGTATTCATGAAGTTCACGGCAAAGATCTTCATTAGCAGCTTCAAGCCAAGCAATCCTTTCCTTAAGGACCTACACAATCAATTATAAAATTATTATATATTTATTATAAATGCAAATCATTTATGCTACGACTACCCCATTATAGAAAGTATATTGAAGTAATCAAGAGATCACTTAAGATTCAAGTTAATTGGATCCAACTACCTGAACTTCCTCAGAAGAGCCGCCAGTTCGAGCACAAAGTTCTGCCTGCAAATACTCTAGCTGTTGTCGCATTTTTAGCATCTCGTTGGACATGGGGTCTCTATTGATCTACAGAAGAATCAATAAGCAAACATAAATCAATAACAAAATAATCTCAATTTTTCCAATGAAAGACAGGGACGAGAAAAAATTATGCAGATACTTACAACAGGCTTATTTTGGATATTGCGTGCACGATTTGCGTACTTCAAAGTGTTGAGGGTTTCCTCAGCATTAATATCAGCAGGACTTATGCAAGCTGACATAGAAATATCGTTTTACATAAGAAGAAGAAGAAGAAAAAATTAACAGCAGCTTGTATTAGATGCAACATGAAAGGTTTGGACGAAATCAGTAAAACAGAACAGAGCATCATTATTCTTGCCATCAATCATTTATTACCAAAGATGCAAGAAGTTCAAATTTGCTGAAAAATAATTATTTCCAGAGTAGGGAATATTTTTGAGGATGAAAAACATAAAATCAATAGTTTGTGTTCTCGTGAAGTTTGTTAATACAATTTATAAAATATCAAGCCTCCCTATGAATGTTAAGATTAAAGAATTTAAAGGGGTTAAAAATCAGACTGGCATCCTGAAGATTAGAAATGTTTATTTGAAGGTAAATGACACTTAAGATACCCAAGAAATGTAGAATTTATTGAAATACAAGAAACTAAGAGAAACAACTAACCAATCATGACAGTTCTGCTGTTACCTCCTAGTGAATCCTGCAAAATCATTTAATTTTCATCTTCAAATATAAAATAATTAAACTAAAAAGAACAAAGAAGAAAAAATAAATACAAAATATTTTATATACACATTTACTTCATATTGTCTTTTTTTTTTTATTAGCAATAATTATTTCTTTTCACCAAGGCAATCAGTTGAGGATCACCGGAGTTACCCTCCACTTATATATAAATAATACTTTGGTCATATCACTAAACCATGTTACATCTCCAACATACAACTGAGACCTCTCAAGCCAAGGACAAAAAGTATAATTGATAGACCAATAAATAGGGCCTCGAATCAAGATGCATAGGAAAAGGGACGGAACAGGGGCATAATTTGGAATACAAATTCTCAATTCTGTTAGTGTGGAAGCGGAGGGATCAAACAAAATGGGCGGCTGTCATAAGGACATTGGAGATGGAGGTTTTTGGAATCATGCAAGGGAACGATAATATGAAAAGGATGAAGGGGTCCTAGGGGAAGGGGGTTTGATTTTTTAGGGAAAGGTTTGGGGTCTTGACAGAGTAGCCTTCTTTGATATATTCTCTTCTTAGAATTTCCTTTCTTCGGTATTTGTTTAAAGCTTATGCGGTGAAAGACCTTCCTTTGGAACTATACGTTGATGTTTTTGGAGAAATGACAAACAGAGTGCACACTGATTATTATCCAAACAAACTACCGTATACTTCATAAGAGTGCTGCAAAGAGAAAGGTGTTTATAAAGATATCAAACCTGCAAAAGTCTAGTGAGTTTACTATCCCTATAAGGAACATGAACACCTTCCTTTCGCTTCTTTTCATCACCAAGTGCACTAATAACGTTGCCAAGTGCTAGAAGGCCTTTGTTAATGTGAACTCCTGTTTGAAAGATTAAATGACTAGTGAATATGTTTTCTCAAAAGCATACTTAAAGGATGAAGGTGAAAAAATGTCCCAAACTAACCTTCCTTAAAACGCAGACCATCAGACCCTGTTCTTTTAGCTCGTTCTGATCCAGCAAGATCTACTAAGTGCAACTTGGCACAAAGATACTCTTCATTCATGATATCATTTAAACCGCTATCACCAGGAATATTCAGCTTTCGCATTTGTTCTAGGGTGATGGTGAAGATGGCATGGGATCGACTAGTTGGCACAAAGAGAAGTATAAGTAATAAAACTCCGGTAAAATAAACAGTAACAGCAGTTTAAGGCAAAACTTTTTTTATCATAGACTAGTACCAGCAAGTGAACCTTTTTATGCTCTGATGTAAAAGGCTTTCACACTACCATTCAATCACATACTGTTGTGTATAATAAGTTTATTGGCTTTTATAACTATTTAAAAAGTTATAAAAACGATCATTTTTGTTTGATTGACAGTGTCAGATTTTGCACTTAGTGCATAGAAATTAACTGTTTAGTTATTCACTAGTAACTAGAAATCCAAAAGTCAAAACATTTCTTACATGGCTTATTATAAAGTCCACCTTACTATGAGATGCTTAAAAACAGCCGATTATCCAATTTCATCAGTTAATTATTGGATAGTTCAAAGAAGAGAAGAAAAATAAGTTTTCAACCTGGATTGGTTGTTCATATTTGTGCTCCCAGTCGCCCTGCTCAATGATCCCTGTTCCAGGCAAGCAGCCATTTCTTTTAGCGTTGTTACACTGACTTCAGTGGATCCTGCAAGGGTGATGACACCATTTGATGTCTCACGAATTTGTATTGGTGGCTTCCCAGGAGAGGTCATTTTTCCTGAATGTCCATTTGCAGTTTCTGGTTTGCTCATGGAGGAGGGATCCAGCAAGTCTCTTACTTCTTCTTTAAGAATCTTTTCACAATTAAAGGTTATTGTCAAATACTTAATCTAAATGTTTTTGCAAATACACAAATTTTATTATCCTCGTAAACTAAAGAACAATCAAACTATGAAAACCATGCTGCAAACAGTAATGAACTGATCAACAAACCTCAATAAAAGACACTTGCAACTGAAAGTCACTCTGGTGCTTTAGGGTCCCAATTTTGCTAAACAAAACGTTCATAACTTCAGGTATTATTCCTGTTTGGAAACCATCTTTAAAGCCAGTTCCCATGGTGTACGTTTTCCCAGAACCTGTCTGCAGTAGACTGAAACTGTAAAATGCAAAAGAGACCATTGTAGTGGCATGTAACTTCTGTTCACTTTAGTAGTAACTATACCTGACCATAAGCGAGAACAGTAGCATTATATCCTTGAAACAAGCCATCAACAAGGGGAGCAACACATTCTTCAAACATGGCACTTGAGGGAGAACCGGTGCTTCCATAAACATGATCAAATGTAAAGGAGTGGGCACCAATTTGTACCTGTATTATTGTGACAATTAGCATATGATTCCCAGCCAAAGTTTTTGCTACTTAAAATATATTATTATTGGGTGCATTTTCCGATATCGGAGTCCCACTGACTTAAAAATAAACCATACGCAATTTGCATCCATGCAAATATGTAAGTTACTTGAAAAATATACTGAACGCTAGCTGCTAGCTTTCTTTGAAAACAAGAGAATGACTGACATATTCCACTGTGATGACTTTAACAATAAGAAGAAGACGACGAAATTATGACCTACTATTACAAAAAATAAATTATTATAATATCTGACGCGATACATACTGTGCGATTTTAAATTAGAAACCTAAAAAAAGGCAAATAATAATGCAACAAGCAATTGAACCGAGGTCCTGATGATACAGCGAACCTGAAGAGCTATTTACACTTCCTAAATCTCCCTGCCCTTTCTAATTAATCATGTTCAATAAGTGTGTGCCAAAGTTGTGTACAATAATTGGTGAATTATTATCATAATATATATCTACACATATATATATATATATATACATATATATATATATATATATACACACACACATACACTGTGTGTGTACACTGTTCAAAACACTGCATCGCAGTAAATGACGGGCTATGGATCGTACGAAACAAAAAGTGAAACTGTAAAACTGGATAAAAGCCTTCTTCTCCTTCTTGCATTGAAAACACTAGATGAAATATAGCTACCACAAACAAACCCTGTCTATTTCCCCAAAATAACGTTTCAGAAACTTATGAGTCAAGCCTAGGCTAGAATGTCAGAAGTCAGAAATAGACACAAGTCAAATATCCAAATTAGGTAAGTTTGTCAGATCACAAACAAAAGTAATTTCAATTCCAAACTCTGTAGCGCATGTTTAGTTACGTATGGAGTTTCGGATCCAGATCTCTCACAGAAGAGGAAATTAATAGTAGCTAGAACGCGGAACTCAAACAGTGTCGACAGTCAACGACAATGCTTTTCGGTTCGTTTTCACATTCGCCAATAGCGAAGGCTAAACGACACCATTGAGCTGAGAGTGAGTAAGTAAGTGCACCTGCGGCTTCCCAGAAATGACGGTGACGCAATCTTTGCATCCTTGAAGCTTCTCATCGGCGATGAGTGGCCGAACATGGACCGCGACCTTGACGCAGCAATCTTCCCCTGCTTCCATGGGGAAGCAGTAGTAACAGAGAGACGCAGAGGGAGAGTGAATCGAAGATGAATTCGGTTGCTCGAGAATGGAAGTGTGAAGAAGAGAGAGAGAGAGAGAGAAAGAGAGTGTGTTCTCCGACAATGCTAGAGAGAGAAAGTAATATAATTAGAAGTGGAGAGAGAGGGCGTGTGGGAAAAAGGGTAGTTGTGGAAACGAAAGGGTCTCATAAGCGAGCCGCGCCAGGCATCTGTAAGAACAACAACCACCATCATTTTCCCTTCACCTTCACTGCATTGTGGTCGCGTGCTTTCAACCTTTTCTCACCTTCTTTCCCCATTTACCCCTCCTCAACGACCCTCTCCAACTGTACTCCCGCATCAAAGGTTCTCTTCCCGCATTTACCACTTTACCCACACCCTCATTTTCTTAATGACCAAACAATCATTTTAATGTATGAAACTGTATTTAATTGTCCCATTAATACGTTGAACTAAAAAGCTACTCAAATAAATATCTCAAATGTCATTGTTATTTTGTGATTTAAATATACATACTAATGTTTTACATCTGCCTATTTAACTAGAAGGAAAATATCAAGAAAAAAAAGTAAAAATTTGTCCGCTTGAAAAAAAATAATGAAAGTAATTTTTTTAAAGTAATTATGTTATTAAAAAATTACCCATATATTATTAAAAAATAAATAAAAGAGAGATATTTTTGAAAAATACTAATTTATTTATATTTTTACTCTTTTTTATATCTTGATAAAAAAAAATAAAAACATGTGGATAGAAAATAAAACATATAAAATTCAATGAAATGTAAAAAAAAAAAAAATCTTTTCTATGAAATAATTAAAATATCTTATTTATCTTCATTTCTTATGTCGGTATTTCCTCAGTCTACATTTTCCTTTCATCGGATCATTAAGAAGCTAAAATAATGATTTAGCTTTACAAGAAGCTAAAATAATGGTGACTCTTTATTTAACATGTTTATTTTTAATGTTCTAGTTCTAGTTAGAAGGAAATAATTTTTCTCTTACATCTTTAAAAAAAAATTCAAAAAGGGTATTTCTTAACAGAAAGTTAAACATTAGTTCTTAAGTAGTTAAGTGATTAAAGCATTCTTGATAGATCATAATACAGACAGACCTATTCATTTGACAAACTTACTTTTTTTCAATAAATGTTCTTCTGTTCACATTAATATAGCAATCAAATACCTAAATATCTAAACATTTTGTGTTATTATTAAACTAAAGAAACTCTTGATTTGCGTTATTAATAAACCGAACACACGGATACTATCACATGTGTGTATTAAAAGAAAATTAATATTAATATACAATTAAGTTTGAATCACTTTTTTAATTTAATTTTTTTTAAAGATTAATTATAAATTAATATTAATTTTATCTTAATTTGATAAAATTAAAAATGATTTCACCTAATTTTTTAGATTAAAAAAAGTGAATGAAAGGGGCAGGGGTTGAAAAAGAGGAAGCTAGAGAAAATGGGAGAAAGCTAACGTAATCTAGTTGGGATGTGGATTTGAGAACAAAGGTAGGAAAAGGAATAACGCAACGCACAAAGCCACGTGACGCGGAACCACATACAGACACCATTATGAGAGAAAGGAGGGAGGTTTGCGTCTTTGCCGGTACCCAGTCATCGTCACTCACGTCCACATTTCACAGGTGCCATAGTATATGTACATCGTTTGTTCTTTTCTTTTTCTTTTCTTTTTTTTTCTGTCACACTGTGTTTCTGTGGTGAAAAACATTTTTTGCTTTTAACTTCTCTTCCTATTTCTAAGCACTTATGTTAAACATGTAGATCATGTATATGCTATGATACATTTTTTTATTTATCTTTCTTTTATTAATGAACTTGTTTTAAGTTACAGGTATATTTGCAGCTTTACAATTGTGACAATTATAAATATTTAGCTAAAGAATTATTTTAATATTCACGTCAAATTAACTTAAGCACGGATTAATATTCACATTTAAGTTGAAACTATTTTAAATAGTTTTTATTTTTATATTTTAAATGCATACACGTTAGAAAACTACAAATACCTTTTATTCGTATTTTTAAAAGCAATTACATGGTCGACAAAATAAAGAAACAAGAAAAAAAAAATAGATGTTGTTTTATAACTTAATGGAGGGTAGTTACTTTAGCCAACTTAGACAACTTTAACTACCTTCGTAAATTACGAGCTAGAGAGAATTGTAAAAGGAAGAGGACTAAAGATTCAGTGAATTTTTTTTATACTAATCCCATGTATCTTCCATGACATACAATATACTTTACTTGAGTATTAAGATTGTTATAAAAATATACATTTAATATAATTATATATTAAAAAATAAAAAATATTAGTTAAGTCAAGACATTTTGTGGAGCTAATTACGGTAAAACGTTAAAATTGTAAAAATAAGTTGAGTCCAACCGATTCACTAGAAAAAATTGCAAAACAAGTTTATTAAAAAAATTGTAAAAAAGAATTCAAGCATAACATGATGATGAATGTTGAAATATATCAATTTTAGTTTTTCTTCATTCACTTGATTTCTCGGATACTAAAATTTAATGTCAAAATACTTACTCATATCATGAGTAACATAGTCCTTTGTCAATTTTATTAAATATTTGTTTCAACTTCAATTCAATAAACACTTTGTTTAGTTATACAACTTGACATGTATACATACCACTAGTTATGTATTATGCTTCACATGTGAACAATGTAACTACTTGTTCCTTTTTCAAATTCCTTGAGACCGAGACTCCTTTTACAAAAAGCACAAACTTGGAATGTTCTTGCAATCATCCTTATCACTTCCCCAATCTACATTTGTGAACCCAACAACTTCATATTTCTTAGTTGATGTGTTATTTTGTGGAAAACAAAATGTCATTTTCCATGATTCATTTGATGTATCCGAGAATGCATTTAACAACTAGAAGATGAGATACTCTGAACTCTGCATGTATCTCAATATTACTCATACAACAAATTCCATATTACGTCATGTATGATAAATATATCGTAAAGAGTCAACAATTTTCTTAGATTCTGTTTCATCAACTTGCTCATTAGTTCCTTCTTTCTCTATTATTAAACCGAACTCATATGGAGTGGTTGTTGAATTACAGTCAAGCATATTGAATCACATGCATCCTTTATTGCATCACCATTCATTCCTTTACTCTTGTGAATTCAAAACAAAAAAAAAATATGTCACTTCTCCCAAGTTAGTAATTTCAATTCCATTCAGCAACTCCTCTTAATGGCATCAATCTTTCATGGTTCTCTATAATCAGGAGATCATCCACGTACAAACAGACTATAATTAGATTATGCGTCCCACGTTGTGTAAACTTATGTGTACACTTCAAAAATTCAAGTTGCAACATAAACACATCAATTCTTAGATTCCAGGCTCTTTGTGATTGTTTAAGAATGTAAAGCACTTTCCTTTTTATTTGAAAATTGGCTTCCTGTCCTTCAAGCTCAAACTCAAGTGGTTGTAATACACGTACATATTCCTTTAAAGATCCATTTAGGAAGGCAAATTTTACATCAAGTTGATGCATGATCAAACCTTTTGAAACAAAAACATTATTGTTTTGATTCGAGCGACCAGTGCAAACAATTCTTTATAATCTACTTCAGGAGTTTGAAGAATTTCGTGTACTACAAACTTTGTCTTGTATTTCACTATTCTTCCTGCAAGATCAATTTTGACCCTAAAGATCCGCCTTACACTGATTGGTTTCTTGATTTTTGGTAGAGATACTAGTTCTCACACTTGATTCTTCTTAATGGATTGAATCTCATCCTTCAAAACATTAACTCATTTACTATTTTGTAATGACTTATTCAAAGGTGACTGGTTTAGTTTTTGCAAATAGAGCAAAATGAACAACATCTTCATATACATATGCGTATGACTATTTCCTGAGATATTCTTAAAGAAGATGTACTTTCTCTTCTATTTGATACAACATTTTGTTTTTCAATAGTCTCAGCCACTTCAGATTCAATAATAACCCCTTTATATTGTTTATATGCGTTTGATGTCCAATTCCAACCATTAGTCTCATCAAACACAACATCTCTACTCATTACAATTTGTTTGTTGAGGGGATTTAACAACTTGTAGCCACCCATTTGATGATATCTTAACAATATCATTTGTTCTCATCATCATCTAGTTTCTTTCTTAACTACTTAGGCACATGTTTGTAGCATATTAATCCAAACACTCTTAGATAACTCACACTTAACTTGTTGGACTAAACATCTTTTGAAATAATCTCTTTTAATCTATTAGATTGACATATATTCAAAATATAGACAATAGTTGACACAATCTCGTCTGACAAATATTTTGGTAACTCTTAGTTGTCTTCAACATACTTTGTATCTCATAGTAGTCTGATTCTTCTATATCATTATGTTGTGATGTGTACGAAGAAGTTCCTTAATGCTCAATTCATTCTCTCTCAAAGTTATTAAAATTAGATATATATTCATCATCTCTATCTTTGAATAAAATATAAAATATGAGATAAAAAAATTATGATTGAAAGTCTCACGTTAAATAAAAAAATTAAGATAAATAATATATATATATACGCAAAAATACTCAAATTTGTCTTACAATTTTGAATACAACATGTTATCTTAATTTTTATATAAATTTGTTCCGTCTTTGCTTGTTTTAAAATCATCTTGTGTAACATTTTCCTACTTAGATCAGATTCACATCCAACTGAAAAAAAAATTATTATAAGAGGTTATATGGTATATAATGAATTGTTTTACTTATTACTTATTATTTATAATTTTTATAACGTGTCTCACAAATATAACCTAAAATTTAAACTAAAAAGCAACCTTGTTGTTATTTTATTTTGATATTCATAAAACATTTTATTGATAGGATGACTCCACTTCATCCCCATTATCCCGTCTCCGAGACCACACATCTGATATTCCATGAAATTTCTGCAACAAATTAAATTAATAAGTTCATGGTGCTCATCGCAGTATGCATATGTGTCTCTATATGAATAACACGTGTCCTCGTCTTGTTAAGGTGGGAGTTATTAGTGCAATTGTAATAACCGGTGAAACATTAAGAGCATTTGAAAAACAGTTGAAGATAGTTGGCATGGGGCACTAACATGCTTCATTACTTAGCTTTGGATTAAGTACTAAAAAGTTATTGACTGAAAAAAAAAGAGTAAGGAATGAAAAAGTAATAAATTGAAAGTGAGATTATCCGACATAAAATGAAAACAAAATAGTAAAAAAATTATGAGTAATTACTTCATATGATAGAATACAAATATATGTAAATGGTACAATTTGAAAAATGGTTAAATTGTTTTTAAATTAAAAAATGTCAAAAATATATTATTTATATCGGTTTAAAAGGTCTGTATCGTAACAAATTGAATACTTTTTTATAAAATAATATCGTAGATTATTTTAAACTTGTCAATAATCATAATTTTATAATAAACACCATGATGTAAAAAATATTTTTTAAATGTATCAAATAAGTTAAAATAATTTAAAATTATAATAAAATTTTATTATAAAATCTTAGTTAAAAATTAAAGTGCAAATTATCATTTAAAAAAAGTTCATTTGCAACAAAGTTAATAAATATTAATAAAAAAGTACAAACTAACTAACGAGTAAGTATAAATATACACCTTAAAAAATTGTTTTTCATAACTATAATATAATTTACTGTTTTAAAAATACACACCTATATAAATACGATTTAAAATTATTTATCTCCATTCTGTGTTTTTTCTTGTCCTTCCAATAACTATTTCCTACCTCAATTAATTTAACATATGAACACTAAATGGAATTTGGGTTAAGAAAATTATTGGAGGGAGAGGAGAAGAGATAATTTAATTTTAGTTCCATATATTTAATTCATTTCCATAAATGCTTGAAATATATGAGATGAATTGTCATTTAATATTATCAAATTGATGTATTTAACCTTCATCAAACTTAAATATGACAGTTTTTTTTTATTCAATCATATAAAAAAAACTTATGATTTATAAATAATTAAAATATTAATATTTATTGGGGTGTAGTGTGGTCAAATAAACATTTTTTATCTGTTAATGTTGCCTAAAGTTATAGATTTATTTGTTAAACTTAAATGTTTCTAAATGAAAATATTATAAATCAGTTGGCTGACAAAATGAGTTGTGATTCCAACTCCAATAACGTTGTTGAAACAAAGGTGAGGAAGAACAAGGAGGGTCATTGCAGCAACAATGTGGTAAGGACAAAAAACAAGCTTCAGACAGTGTTTTTATGAATACCAAACAATCTTATTTGAAGTCCTTCTTCGCATGTGCAGTACTACGATGTAATGCTTCTCTTATTTGATCTGATCAATGAAGATAACTATAAGAAATTAATTCACTGATAAAAGTTGTGAAGTGAAGTGGTGAACAAAGATTTTCACCAGACAATGTTCTTCATGTGAGTAAAACCAAATTTAATGGATAACACAACATTAACATATTTGCACCATAAACAAGAATAAATTTTATAAAACACCATGTGTAGCCATAATTACATGATTTTAGACCTTGCATGATGGACATGTGTGGATTCAACAACTTTATTAACATTTCTTTGCAAATCAGCACATGCAAATTTAAACAAGCTACATGATTTTAGATGGACATGTGTGGATTCAACAACTTTATCAACATTTATTTGCAAATCATCACATGCAAACAACTAGGAAGCTATGCAAATTTTCTCTCTTTTTTTTTTCATGAATTGAAGACCTTTATGAGCAGATAAATTATTAATGACTTTAAGTTTTAATAGCATTTGATATGTATGTGTTGCCTACATATATGATATTAATACATGTTTAATATAAAACCTAATCATATGTAAATTAAACCCGCACAAATGTTCTTTCCTTGTCTGAGGCAAATGTTGAAAACTTTTTTTTTGACACAGTATATACATATTGACAAATTGATATAATTTTGTTGTTTTAATAATGAGATGTTTGAAGTTAAGTTGATGATGTATTAATACATTGAATTATTCAGCAATCAAGTTACTTAATTTGAGTAGATAGAGACTAAAATAATGATTGTTATGAAGAGGTTTGTTTAATCAAAGTAACGCATGATTGTGTTGGTGAGTGTCTTTTACATTTTTCAGCATATGAGACAACCAAATGACTTGAAATAGATACTTTTGAAAATTGAACATTTTGCAATAATTTTTGTCGAATACTGATAGAATGGTTTGGGAAGGAGAAATGTAGTTGTAGCTTAGTCCTTGGTAGTGTGAAAAAACGTTGGAACTGGGTAGTGGTTTTGAAGATTCAGGATTATTTTATTGTTGAATCCGAAATAGAAGAAAACGACCTCTCCTCTGTTTTGTGACTTTAATTTTATTATGTTCATGTGGTGGTGAACTGCAAGGAAAGCAAAGTTGGGAGATGCAATTTTGTTTGCAGAAATTGTTTCTCTGCCTCCTTTTTTTTAGAAGTGAAGGAGTGAGGTGGGTGCATAGAAACCCCAACCTCAAGCTTCCCATCCAATCCAACCTAACTCTTCATTCATTGGATTTTGGCATCTCAACGTTACCTCAGAAGCAATTAAGAAAGCAACCACAGAGTGGTCCCCATTAACTGTTTATCTCAGCTTCCAGCGACACCACCTCGTCCTTTTTAGCTCTTCTACTTAAATCGACACATGCCAGTAACATCAGGTGAAATTTGTACACTGTTTCTTTTAGGTATCTCATTCAAAATGGAAAATAAATCTAATCAGAATTGCGCTCAAAACCTACACCTCTCAATTCATTTCTCATCAAAACCCTCACCAAACCAACTGTTTTGTCCTTAATGCTCGCTAAACAACAAATCAAATCTCTCTCTCTCTCTCTCTCTCTCTCTCTAATTGCTTTTGTATTAAGTCCAAATCACTCTTACACCACTGATGCTTACTTAAATCAATATCAACTATTTTTATCCCCTATTAACTCCTATATATCCTACCTGCAAAATAAAGTTTCTATAATAATCATTGTCAATTAGATAAGACAATTATCTCCATTTTAATTTCATTACCGACAATTTTGCATTAACTTTAATATTTCTTAATCAGCGTAACTTCTGAGATTGGTAATACCAATTAATTTGGTTCCTATCATTACAAAATCAATCAAATTGGTTCGTGTATTGGATAATTATTACTACCAGATTCCGTCTCCAAATTTCACTTCTATTGCCTATTCTGGTGCCTGCTAATTAGATCAAATTAATTAGTACGTAAAAGGGTCAATGATTAAACTAATTAATTCCTATCAAAGTTATGATTAAACTAATTAATACCTATGAAAGTTATGTATTAAGATGACTTAATGAAGTTCGACGTATCCTAAGCAAATAGAAAATAGTTTTAGAATAAAAGTTATATACTTTAAATGATATTTAACAATAAATTATTAAAAGAAAAAGAATATATAAATAAAAAATTATTTTATTATTAAAGTGAAAAGAGTATATAAATAGAAAAATAATTTATTTAGGTTTATTTTAAAAGTGTCATTATCTTTTTAATTTTTTTTATTTTTTTTTTTTTATGTCTTATCTCTAACTTTTTAGCATCTTTGTCATCAAAATGTCGATCGGAGTCCGTCATTATATTCCTAGCAGCGAATACTACAAGATCGCCCAATCAGAGTTTTAGACAAAATAAGTTCACTTTTGCTCCTTCTTCTTTGGAGTCACTTTTGAACTTGTATCGGTCAATACCGGACGAGCCAGTCTCAGGCTTGGTGATCAATCAACCGAGTCAAAGAATATCTCAAGTCACGCAATAAATGACAGTAACGACAGTTACAATAGCACTTAATGAGTGACATTCATATCCCGAAATACATGGGAAATATCTTCGATAAATCAGCTAAATACTAGTTAACTTGAAAGATGGTACAAATATTCTTAAGATATTCCAACATACTTATATACCAATAGACCTTCCTATTAATCAGAAATCATGATGCACATCAGTGAATAACTCATATTCGACCCATCACAATAAGGGTTCATAACCAACACTGTAAATAAACCCTTTTGCGGAGGTTTAAGGTACGCTTTTATCAATTACCAATATACACTTTTTACACAGAGTACTTACTTGATCGTCGGAGTACCTTTTTCTGATCAACTTCACCCGAGCATCAACATTTGTGGAAGGAACTAGAGGATCATCGACACGTCAACAATTGTACAACCAACCTCATGCACTATCTAGGCCCTCTTTCTTTATGCATGTACATAACTTGTTAGATTATCTTTGATATAGGCTTTGCATGTGACGTTTAGAGCTTCAAGGTTAGTTCCTGTTAGTTCAGAGTTCAAGTGATATGTTTGAATCGTTGATCAAGACTTTGTGGTGCAGGTTAAGCTACATTTGGACTGTGCAGGGTTAGAGCTCTTTGTGAGCACAACTGCTCAAATTCAAATAAAGGAAGCTAACTTTATTTTTAATAGAATCCTATGTTAGAGGATCTGGATGTGGGGGTGACGTGGTCACCAGTCTCAAATCTTTTTACAGGGATGTTTAAGTGAATTTTTTGATATATTTGAATTGTTTTACAAAGTTCAAATGTGATGTGATTGAATGGTGTATTAATGTGTTACACTAAGTATGAAATGATGTGAAAGTGTAATCAAGATAATATTTTCAAGAAAGAAAATATCATGTCGAGATTCTTATTAGGGTGTATTGATCTGTGAGTGTCATGTGAATGAGATGAGTGACACTACTAATATAATGTAATCACATAGATGGAGTTATTCAGTTGATGAGAGTCGAAGGAGATTCATATGACTAAGTTTGAGGTTTGAAAGAACTTATCCGAGTATATCATATGGATTTACCCTGTTATATGAGATGATGAGATTTTAAAATGATTATGCGCATAATTGTGCGGATTCATAGTGAGTCTTACGAAAGGTGCAAGTCTCTTAATGTTAATTTTAATACACAAGTATTTTCGAAAGTAGAGTCAAGTATTTATGCGTTGATGTTAATAGATTTCCTTGAATGAATGATATGGTGGATGGATCTATATGCCATTCCAATTTATCCATCCGCTAGTTAGTAGCAACTTGTGATTATTGTTATTTATCTGAATCAATTATTTTATTATGATTATTTTAATGAGCTGAATAAGTATACACTGTCATCTTTACAGATTTTACTTCATCAATTTAATCTTAAATCCTCAATATATAGTATAATCTTCAAGATAACTCTATATAATTAAAATCAAACGAATTTACTATGTGTGATATTTTTATTAGAAACATTTATAGTATATATAATTTATTTAAAAAGTTAATTTCATTCCTCTTTTATCAGAACAGGTTTTATTTTGAATTTAAGCTTAAAAATTGAAAACTAAAAACTTACAACAACTTCAAAACAGAATCTTAATAATAATAATATTCATTCCTAAAAAGCACCCTGCATAGTGAGCAATGAATGAAAGAAATATTGGTGTAATAGAAATACAAACACGGGATTTGCAATCATCAACTAACCAAAAACCTATAACTTTGAAACAAACGGGATCAGTACAAGCAAACCAGAGACTAGTAGAAAAAAGAACTAATCATTATCTGCCTGGGCCCACATACCAAACTGTCTAATTGAAATTAATTAGGCTTAATTTTTTTTAAAAGTGCCCACAAACCGTACTCATACTCACTGCAACGATTATTTTTTAACTGCATCCAATCAATTTTTGAACTTTTAAAATTGTCTTTCATTTTAGAATTGAAAATTTATAATTAAAAAATAAATTTTAAAAAAAATTAGAGTAGATTTTTATGTTTTAGAAATGAAATTGGGAAATTGATATTTCATTATAGAAAATCTGGAATGTATTTTTATCAACACCTCTCTCTTATTTAAAAACTAGAAAAGACAATTTTACTATTTCACATAAGATAATGAATGAAGGTTAAAAAAAAATTGGGTGTAGGAAGCAATTGCTTTAATGTGTTATTTCTTTCTTTCACCTCATAGATTCTTGGAGCACCCGCATATTTCTTAAAATATCAAAAATATCCTTTATTCTATTGAAGTTTTATTTTAAAATAGGAAATTTGAAAAAATTCTGAATTATACGATCCAAAAATATTTATGGATTGGAAATATCTTTTAGATTCTATAATTTTAAATAATTTTTTTTAAATAATTATATTTTGAATTATAGAATTCGAAAGATAATTTTAGATTATTAAATTTAAAAAAATATTTTTGAATTCGAGAATCTCTTCTAGATTTTATTATCTGAAACTTTTTTTTAGATATTTTAGATTATATAATCTGAAAATATATTTTAAATTAAATACCTTTTATTATATAATTCAAGAGGAGTAAATAAAAAAATACATTTTTAAATTTTAAATTCAAAATATATTTTTTAAGAATAAAATCATCTTTTGCTTAATATATGGGGGTGCCAAGATAAGGATTGTTTCTTCCTGCACCTCAATAGGTTCTTTTGTCATCCCATACACAATGTGAAAATACCTTTTTATTATTTTTGTGTCACCCCATACACAATGTGAAAATACCTTTTTATTATTTTTGTGTCACCCCATACACAATGTGAAAATACCTTTTTATTCTTCTTGTGTCACCCCCATAGGGTAGCTTCCAGATTATGTAATCCGGACACGTATTTGAAAAAAGACTTCCAGATTATGTAATCTGGAAGTTAAAAAAGACTTTCGGATTACATAATCCGGAAGCTAATCAAGCATATGAAAAAAAAGCTTCTAGATTATGTAATTCGGAAGCTAACTACGAATTTGAAAAAACACTTACAGATTATATAATTCGGAATATTACAGAAAAGTGTTTTGGGAAATATTAAAATTTATGGAGGTGCAGGAAGAAACAACCCAAGATAAGTTATGGAAGGGCAGAAAAAAATAGCCTTGGGCAGTTTCTTCCTGCACCCCTACATTTTTCTTTCTGCATTCCCACAATATTATGCAAAGACCAAACTGTCTCTATTATTTTTTTAAAAACCCTAAAATGCACTTGAACTGTATTTATTTTTTTGCATTCTGGATAATCTGGAAAATTTTTGGATTGACATTTCCAGTAAAATTTCGGATCCATCAATCCGTAATTCAAAATATGCATTTCACATTCAAAAATCTATCATTCAAAAAAAACATTATGGATACACCAATCTGTAAAGAAATATACATTATGGATTCAGAAATCCATAATTCAAAAAAAAGAATTCAAGATCCACCAATCCGTAACAGAATTAGGCTTCCGGATTCAGCAATCCAGAAATCAATAATTTATGCAAAAATTGTTTCCATAACACCCCCTCATTAAAAAAAAATATTCAGTTCTAGAATGATGAATCCGTAGCACACTTCCAATCCCGATTTCCAGTAACCACGGTGCTCTTTTTCTAATAAAAGGTCAAGGACAGTTTCGGGATTCAAAACATTTTGGGGGTGTAGGAAGTAAAACATAGGGGTGCAGGAAGAAGAAGCCATAGCCTCCTCTGTGTATGTATTACAACCCGGCCCAGTCTAGTGTTAAAAACTTTAAAATATTTACTATTTTTCATTCAGTAATCTTAATCATTAAAAATTAATTCCTTAATTTTTTTTTTATAATTACTGCTTAGCCATTTTCTGAAATTTAGAATTTATTTTTCACTTCTAATTTTAATGCATTAGTCTCTATAAATAAATAAAAAATATTTTTAGTCTTAATCTTCCTATCTACCTTTTGACATTTTCTAAATTTAAAATAAAAACTAATTTAAGAGGTTAATTTTTTTAATGTTATTATTTAAATAATGAAAATATGTATTGATTTTATAATTTAAATCATAAATATTCATAAATTAAATTTTAATTATTGAATGCTGGTGGAGATTTGTATTAACTAAAAGTAAGATTTTTATATATAAGTGAAACTCACTTTACTTACTACTTTACTAATCGAGTAAGATTAAAGTTAGACATAAAATCTATTTTTTAAAATATTATTAAAAAAAATTATACTTTAAAAAATATTTTTTTAAAACAAACTTATTATGTTATCATGTTGTTATTAGATATTAACAAATATATAATCTTATCATACGAAATTTTTTATTAAAGATTTTATATTAGTTAAAAAAATTAATATGAAATTAATATATATATATATATATATATATTATCTTTAAGTTGGTTTTGTAATAAACTCAATATATTTTTAAAAAATTATTATGCCAAAAAGAAATAGCATTCCTAATTGAAAGATTAAAAACTTATTTAACCCTATTTTATTTATTATTTTTCATGGCAGGACATGAATACTTAAAAACACTGCTCCCATAATCTTATCTGCAAAATTAATTAATACCCTTACTATTGTGTGAATGCACTTTTACAAATTAACTTATATTTACTTCCTCTTAAGTTCATTTGATATTTTACACTTAACTTTTCTTGATATTAAATTATGATTGGTAACTGTAAGCCTCTCAAATCAAATATATATATAAAATATAATTAAGTTAAAATTTGCCCAAAAGATTATCAAAATTATTCTCTTTATATTTTCGCTGAACTATAATAGATGAAAGAAGATCCGATCTTTTAAACAAGTTTCTTCTTGTTTCTTTCTTATTTTTCTTTTAAGATTTTTCTCATAGTTAACCTGTTCTTTTCAACTAATTCCCATTTTAGATTAGACTTGTGGTATGATTTCCCTCATCGCGGGGTGAAAGGGATTGTTGCAGTGTTATTGTCGGGGAGCGCGATTTGAGTCGCCGCGTTTTCATGGTATTGTATCGCATGTAAGTTTCTCATGAGTTGGAGTGATGCTCTGTTTTGGACTCTGTTCTTTTTATCTGTGATTTTTTGTAATGTGTGTGCAACGCAGGGGCTCTTTTTCACAGATTGGAACTCCTTCAACCATCTCCCGCAAGGCGCATCTTCATATCAGATTTGCACTAATCGTGTTATTATATGATAGCTCTTCAATTAAAGAGCTCTGTTGCGTAACTCTGATTTTCTTGTTTCAATCTTTTATTCTTTTTCATTTTCTTTCTCAATCAGTTTCCGATTCTCGCTTTTCTGAATTTTCTTTTTCCTTATTGTTTTTCCTTACAGATATGGCTGAAGAACAAAATAAAACCTCTTCCTCCTCCACTCAAACGTAACAGTCGACATCATCAGCCGGAAGTTACCTGAATTTGCATCCTAGCGAAAATCATTTGACTCTTTTTAGGTTGTGGACAATATAGACGTTTTTGTTTGAGTGACCACTACATGTTTTTTATTACTAATTCCTTTGTTAAGACAGCGCACATACATACTGTGTGCATTTGTAAGTCTTGGCCCAGGCAGAGATTGAACTCGCATTGGAA
>Ga0123342_1003100_pt1 | contig 27014 bp, 7 predicted proteins | sample Turbeawhitnodule_FD_89960 | JGI IMG/M metagenome (GOLD analysis project Ga0123342, IMG submission 89960) | Root nodule microbial communities of legume samples collected from Mexico - Turtle bean Mexico white nodule | ecosystem: Host-associated > Plants > Roots > Nodule | place: Mexico: Nepantla...
GCTCATGCTCTAAGTTCATAAAAAAAAGAGAAAAATGTTGGAAGGAAGGGGAGAAAATCACAAATGGAGTGGGGGTGGGGGGGGGGGGGGGGGGGACCAAATGCTTGGAATTTGTTGAGCATTCCATATTACTCAATGTGAGACTTAAGCATCTCATAACATCCAAGTACCTATTAGAGTTACTTGGGCATCTCAAAACAGCCAAGTACCTATCCTAGTACCACCGTTAAGAGTTGACGTTTCAGCGACCTTACCCTACAAAACTTTACTAACTTTACTTAGTGACACTTCACTTAACTTCCTAATGGTCAGAATCCTAAATAGGTAGCCTTTTCTGAGACATCTCAATGAGCTCTGAGACCATATAGAAAAAAGAAACCAATCAAGAAGAACTATATATTATTTTTCTGCGTTGAATGAATATACAACTTACAAACTCTTTATATAAAGGATTTGTAGTTGATAAAATGAAATAAAAGCTATTTACTCTAACCAATATATTTGGATTTGTAGGTGCAAAAGACGTGTTGCCTAATATTACTTAATAAGCAATAAATAAACTAATTCATAAGTTAAAATCAACTAATTCATAAGTTAATTTGTAGAAACGCTTTTATATAACATCTCTAAATTGTTATTTTTAACTTTTGCATAAGCTAATTTTAGCTTATAAAGAATTTTATTTTATTTTTTCCTCCTAAAAGTGCTATGAAGAAATTGTTCAGACATGCCTATAATTTCCAAAGGTATTGTCTCATATCTTCCCACGTTGACACACATTGTGCTAGGTTGGGATTTTCCAATAATATTCACTTCGCCTATAAAAATAATGATTCTCAAAGAACAATACAAATTATAGAAAGAAGGCTATTCACCTGAATATTTTAAACAATTCATCAATCTCAGAATCCCCAGGGAAGAGAGGTCGTTGATTTACCATCTCTGCAAATATGCATCCAACTGACCAAATATCAACTGGGGTAGAATAACGAGGGGATCCAAGCAAAATTTCCGGAGCTCTGTACCACAGTGTTACTACCTACAAGCAATTGCCAAAACTATAACTCAATATAAAAGATAATTTCAAGTTTTAATGTTCATCTACAATTATTCCTGTTCACAATATTTATATTCTTTGAAAGAATCTACTCCCATATATCTATCAATGTAATAAAATTTTAATATTTCCACTTAAAAAAAAATAAAGACTATACAATAATGTAGCTGAAATAGCAAGAGACCTACCACTCTTGCTATCGATATTGAGAATCTCATGCTACCATGTTGAATGTTTCATGAAAATAAGTTTTCAAATTTATAAGAAAGGCAACAATTTGGCTATAAGTTGGATAGATAATCCAAAATACCAATAATCTTTCAAAAGTCCAACGAGGCAATTTTCTTGTGTTAATTTGCAAAATACTGAAGAAAATACACTTTTTACAACTCAAACAACTATGACAAGTTATTTCTAGTAAAAAAAATTGAAATTAACAAACAATATTAATAAAGCGACAACAATCAAGCATCTATAGTCTTCTCACAAGGCCAAACCACCTAATTTAATTTTCTACCATCTTCTCCACAATTGAATAATAAATAAATAAAACAATGAAGGACAAGAAGAAGGAGAAGGCCAGCTGCAAACACATACTAATGAATTTTAAATCGGGACAAGAAATAACAAACTACCAATCCTGTCTCCAAGATGCGTTGCATTTTAGCATTATAAGGGGTAGGAAGTGAAATTTGGAGTTCAAAAGCATTCAACCATAAAATTCTGTATGTCATTTCTTCTCTAGTACATGGCACACAAACCTCATGTGTAAATGTTCTAACAGGAATTCCAAATGCCCTTGCCAGTCCAAAATCTGCAAGCTTCAGTGAATTAGTGCTGCGATCTATCAACAAATTCTGTGGTTTCAAATCTCTATGAAGAACTCTATGTGAATGACAGTAAGCGATCCCACAGAGAATTTGGTAAAGGAACATCTGCAGAAAGCATCATTTGAAAATTTAAATTAGCTCATCTTGTTCTGCAACACAATAAAAATAAAATATATTCAATTAATAGTGCATGATAAGGCAGAAATAGTTGGTCATGATCAAGCATACAAAAAGTAAAAAGGGGGAGTTAACGTAAACTGAGCAAAATTAACACAAAATTACAAAATCTGCTCATCCTCTTATACTTCAATATTGAGTAGGCAGACTGCGAGTAAAAGAGACAAATTCTGACGACATAAAAAAGGTTCAGGTCAGTTCAACATCTTCATTGTCATACTGTAATGACTTGAAACAAAATAAAGCTTTTTCTTCTGATCACTATTGTAAATAATATTTAAACAGCATGATACTGAACTGAAACACATGAGAATAATTGACCTATAGATGTAGCTTATTGTTCCTGAGAACTCTACTTTAGCACCTTCAGTTTTATAAAGCACTTAACAGAGGTCAAAATGCTGAAGGCCAAACTTATTGTACACATCACTTGTCTTCAAAAACAGGAAACTTTTATGGACAAAGTAATACCACATAATTGGTAATTCATCACAAATTCATGAGACATGCATAATACGTATGGGCCTGCATTGACAAGCAACAGTTATGTCAAAACCATAAAGTTATTTAATCATCACTGGCTCTTATTTTAGCTTTATTTAATTTCTGCCAAGAAAAGATAGAGGAAAAAGAACCAGGCATTTTTAACTTCAGTTACAAAAAAGCTCGAAAATCTATAAAGAAAAGAAAAGACATGTCACATACTTTTACTTGTCGTAGATCTTTAGCAAATTCTGGAGATGAATCCATGTGCTTCTTTAGATCTAAGTCAAGGTACTCAAAAACCAGATACAAACGCTTCTCACTGTGTACTACATCCTGCAACCTGTTACCACAATTTGCCAACAACAATAAAGAAATGACTAAAGACTAAAGAGAAAAATAACATTAGGACAACAAATAAATTTAAGGAACTATAGTCAACAGGATAACTGGGGCCACTCAATCCTAATTTTGATGGCATACGTAACACCCCGCAAGCATGTCTTTGGTAGATCTTAAGAAACAGTGCGAATATGCTGGGACACTGAGCCACAGGGACATTAAGTACATGTATTTTTTTTTTCCAACATAAACAGCAGAACTCAGAAATGATCATACATCATTGATGCATCCTAATGTTACCTAAGTGAACAATTCACAAATGTACAGTTTGTCAGACAATATATCAGAGCTTTCATCAGTTGGCCAAATATTAACATTAATCGAAAGGAATCAAAGTATAAAAACAGTTATGTCACAAGACACGGACAAAAGCGTGAAGAATATGGATAGCACAAAATGTTATCATTGTCTATATGCAGTTCAATTACTAGAGGCACAAATCATCAGCAACATCATCCTACACAAGTTTAGCCATGCCGAAATAATCAGATTCCTACCTCACTTCTGTCATCTATAATAACCAAAAAATTCTTAATTAAACTATTCAACATTGGTGTTCTATGCAGAATCAAACACCACAAAATGAACACTATGTTGAGACATTGAGACTCACAGTGAACAATAATCTTTCCCAGTTTCCTAATTTCTATCGCTACAGCCATATAATATTCTTGGTTAGCACATGAATTGCTCAAACGACGACCACCACATTCCTGAGAAACGCATGGATTGCGGATATATACCTAACAATGTTCCGGTGCTGCATTTCTTTCAAGAGAGAAATCTCTCGAATGGCGGTGCTGGGAACTCCCTCATCCTCCTGCTCCAGGCGAATCTTCTTCAATGCGATGGTCTCGTTGGTGACGCGGTCACGAGCCTTGTAAACGACGCCGTAGGTTCCTTCACCTATCTTCTCAACCTTCTCGTACTGCAAAAATTCACTCACACAGATAAGAGAGAAAGAAGCAACGGATATCTTCGTATTTCTAAGAAGAACTGAAACTAAAGCTTCAAAACGCAAAACCTGTTCCATGGAGCAAGCTCTCTTATGCTATGACAACCGCCGAAGAGGAAAGAGGAACCGTAGACGTTTGAAGAGGAAGAAGACGATCTGAGAAGTTAGGAGTGAAAGAAACGGTGAGAGCTAGAGTGCGTGCAGTTGCTCCCTCGGTCTCAACCTCCTTTCTGGCGATAGATTATGGTCTCTCTCTTTATCACCTCTTCCTATGTTGGCTATCAATTTCTTCCCTCACATCCCTATTCTTCTCAGCATTCAACATTTTTTTTTCAACTGTTTTCTACTTTTTCTTTTTTTTCTCTCACCTAATTTTACTTTTACTTAGTATTCTTTCTTTCAATAATAGTTCTTAAAGTTCTTCCTAACATTTGAAATAGCATTTGTTGAAACATAAAGTTCTTTTTTTGTAAGTTTTAAGATAAATAAATAAATAAAACTATGTTTTAAGATTTGGTAGGGGTATTTCCTCTTAATACTTTTTCAATAGTATCTTGTTAATTAAATTTATTGAAAATTTTAAATGTTAATTAGTCTTCTCTCATCTTAATAACAAAGTCTTCCTTTTTATAAGAAAAATTTAATAAAATATATTATTTTAAAAAAGTTGTTGGTGTACTTAATTGAAGTTTTTAGATTAAAACCCAAGTTACACAAATGTGAATACTTTTATAACTAACGCACATGAAATTCACTTAAAACTAACAAGAAAAACATGTGAGCAATGTTTCTTGTTTTATAATAGAGCGGTCACTAGACAATTTTATTAGACATTTCAAGTCTTAGTAAACACTATGAGACTAGACTATCTATTGAGACAGTCTAATAATGTAAGATGGTTTAGGAACCTTAAAGACAAGATTTTACTAGACCATTCTTCATAAATTTCCATCATGGTTCAGAACAAATCTTATGAGCAAGAGTTGTTATCTTCCATTAAGCCCATTATAGGCTTAATCTCTAATCAGCTCGATCAAATGCAAGCAATGAAAGAAGTTTTTTCTTAGTAGTACCTTTGTAATCAGGTCAGAGGGACTATGATCTGTTGAGACCTTTATCACATTCACATATCCTCATACAATCTCCTCTATTATAAAATGCATTTTCAAATCAATATGCATAGTTCTTCATGGTAAACTTAGTTATTGGACAATTGTATTATAATGTTGTTGTCATAATAGATTGTGACAATTTGATCTTGCACCCTCACCTCCTTGGCTAGACCTTTCAGTCATAAAGTTTCATTCACGGCTTTTGTCATGGCAATGTACTCAACTTCAATGGTTGACAAAGCCTCTACCCTTTGTAGATTAGCCTTCCAAGTAATAGCAATACCATGAGCAGTGAAAATATAGCATGTGTGAAATTTTATGGTGTCAAAACACCTAACATGGTCCGAGTCAACAAAACCTTTTATGGGAGCATATATGAAAAACTGTTTAAGTCCACCATAAACCAAGACTCTTCCAAGTGATCCTTTCAAATAACAAAGAATCCACTTAAGAGTTTGCTCATAAGCCTGCTTAGGGTTAAATATGAACCTAGTAACAATACTCATAATATATGCGTAGACCATAACATACATAACAAAACCTATAATGTCAGCACATGAAAAATTATTCATATAATGTTGTTCCTCCACCATCTTAGGAGATTATTCATCACTTAGTTATAATGAGATGCAAGATTATCAAGAATTTTTTTTTATATAAGTCTCTTAAGACAAGTACATACACTTCAAATTACATCGTCTAGTGATTTCAATCTGTAAAATCTTCCTAGTAGCTCCAAGGTCTTTCAACAACTCAGATTTATTATTGTTTGCTATTAGAATATCATTTACATACAATGAATAGACTACTTGTTAGAAACTTGAAGTGAATGCAAGTGTCATACTTGTTACGTTCAAATCCAATGCTTGTAATGAACTCATCAAATCGTATGTTCCATTTCTTTGGGGATTGTTTCAAACCATATAAAAATTTGTTTAACTTACAAACATAACCATTCTTGCCTCCTTCCTCAAATCCTTTTGATTATTTCATATAGATGGTCTTTTCTAAGTCTCCATATAGAAATGTAGTCTTAACATTTATCTATTCCAACTCAAGGTTAAGCTCAACAATCATGGCTAACAACATCCAAATCGATATATGCTTTACTACAGGAGAAAACACATCATTATCATTTATTCATTTTCTCTGACTAAAGCCTCTAGCCACCAATCTTGTCTTGAATTTTCGTTGACCAGTTTTTGGATTACCATATTTACGTTTGAAAATTCATTTACAACTGACCAACATAAAATCCATATGTCTATAAACAAGAGTCCAGGTATTGTTCAGATAAAGTGAATTTGTCTCTTCAATCATGGCATCTAACCATTGAGTTCTCTTCTTACTTGTCAAGGTTGGTAGCCTTTTTCTGCCTCTTCGAACAAAGCCTTATGGTGTGTCCTTCCTTCTTGCAATGGTAACATGTTACAAATTATGTATTTTTAGCATTATTCGTCCTTGACTTTGACCTCCTTCAACCTCATATATTATTACTGGTAGACATTCAACCCTTTGTTATAAGGTCATCTCCAACACCAGATACCTTAACTTCAAACTTCACATTCAGCTCTTTCGAGTTCAGAGCAAATTGATCTCCTCAAGAAAGAGAGTCTTCCTTCCATACAACAAGGTTTTTTTGAAATGATAATGCGTCTTAGGAAATGAACACAACAACAACAATTCCTGATCTTCATCATCAATTTGCACATCAATGTTCTCCAAGTTAAGGATTAACTTGTTCAATTTATCCCATTGTTTGCTAGTTTTCTTTTTGCTACTCATCTTATATGATTACAACTCCTACTTCAAATACAAATGGTCCTCCATGGACTTAGTCATGTACAAGCTCTCAAGCTTCGTCCATAGTCTTGTTGTGGTCTTCTCCTTCGAGACTTGTCTCAACACCTTATCATTAAGTCTAAGAACAATAACGCTATGAGCCTTCCCTGATAACGTTTTATTGTCCTTCTGCCATGGATGTATCAAACTTGAATTCACCTTCCAAAGTTACGAGGAGGCCTTGTTGAACTAGAAGATCTCACATCTTCAACTACCACGATTCGAAATCGTTCAGACTATTGAAATTTTCAACCTTATACTTTGCATAAGTCATGATGATCTAATTTCACGTTCACCACACTAGTTTGATAGGAATTAGCTCAGTCAAATTCATTGCAAAGCATTTACCAAACAAAAGAAACGATAATAGAGAAATTGTTTCTTGTATAATAGAAGGTAAATAATAATGAAGGAAGAGAGAATCACACATAAACTTAACATGGTTTGATTGAAATATTAACAACTTTCAAATAGCAATGATTCAAATCAAGTCAAGTTAGTATACCATATGAAGGAACAATTAATATAGATAAAAAAAATTAATTCAACAAACATCAACTGAGAAATAGTTCCGACATATATCAAGGAATGAATGATAACCAACAATATCAACTAAAAATTAATTTATATTAATAATAACAAAAAATAAACTCAAACTTTAGTTGAAAAATAGTATCATTAACGTCAATAAAAATATATTAACTAAATTTGACAAAAAATAATCATATTAATATTTGTCTAGAAATAACTTTGACGTACATTTTCATTGATGTTGGTCGAAAACGACCCTAATTGACGTCAACTAAAAATATTTGTTGATGTTAATCGAAAACAAATTGTGTTTATTATAAGTAAAATAAACATTATTGATTTTGAAAAAAAAAAAACTAACAAGCTAAGTTAAGGATTAAATTAATTTATATAGACAAAAAATTAATCTTGATAATAACCAATAATAATTAACTACTATTGATTTAGCTTAAAAAAACTTTTATTAACATCAATAAAAAAAAGTTTAATTTGAGTTGATGACAACCTCAACTTTTGTTAAGTCCACAACATATTTAACATATTTATCATAGTTGAAGTCATAATTTTTTTAATTAAGATTGATTCAAAGATAGAATATAAAGAAAAAAAATATAAATTCTTACTTTTAAATAAAATTTAAAATTATTTAATTTTAAGTAATAAACTACTTTCATTGTAAATTATTTAAAATTATTTGAAATAAATTATTATATTAAAAAAAATCATCTTGATTTTAATTATCATCCAATACTAGTCCTTCCTCTACCTACCTTGAACCTCTTCCATGTAGAATTGAGTTTGGATATTATTTTTCTGGATGAGTTAAGTGAAACTTGTGTCTCTGAGAAGATTTTTTTAAGGAATTTAAATATGTTTATGGTCTTAATATAATTATATGTTGTATATATAGCATTTGTAGTTTGTATTGTTTATACTATGAAATATATATGTTTTGTATAAGGTTTTGGGGCAACTAAGTATATATGAAATAAGACTTCTTAGTAGCTTCATGAAATTATTAGTGGAGCAAGGTTTTGGAGAAACTTTTTTGATGATGTTGGTTTTGGGACACAAGAGTATGTAATTCTCTTGGGTCTTGTAGGTTTTGTTGGAGATCCTTTTTATTGGACCTTCTCTTTGTAATATGGTTGGAGCACCCCTCAAGTATTGCATATTATTTTATTTATTTTTTTGCTGATAAAAATAAATAAATTAGTTTTTCCTCAATAAAGTCTTTGAAAAATAGAATCAATCATTTCAAAGCTCATCCATAAATGAAAGATTATGGTTTAGATGTACATAGAGGTGGGAGTCGAAAGATTGTGCATTGTTTAGATGGGCATAGAGGTGAGAATTGATTTAGCTAAAGTGATTTTCTCTACCCTATTCAACAACTTATCTTCCAAGTCACCTACCTTGAATTAATCTTCTCTAGAGTATTACATTAATTTCCATTTATAATGCTCCATGTCAACAAAATATGTTGGAGATCCTACATTGACTAGAGATAAGGATATTTCATAGTATATACGTAAGTGCAAACTTCACCTTATGAGTTGAGTTTATAAGGGTGAGTTAGGCTTAAAGTCTACTTCTTAATATCAAAGTTATTTAGAGTTTATCCTAGCGATAGTTTGTTAAGCTTATCAGGTCATCTGCTATCGATCTGCTATCGAACCACCCATAAATATATAATCATATGCACAAGTTGATAAGTCTCAACGGAAGGATGTGTGTTTGAGATCTCACATCAACTAGAAATAAAGACATTTCATATTATATAAGTGGGTGCAAAATTCACCTTATGAGTCGATTCTATAAGGTTGAGTTAGGTCTAAAATCTACTTTTTAATAAAATATTTTTCTATGTGGCGAGTATGGTTAAAATGATACATAGATACAAAATTATCTACCTAGACATGAAAATATTCTTGAATGGCATAAACTTTGATTTCTAAGTGTTCAAACAAAATCTATTTCAACAAATATCAAGGACTTTTCCAATAATTACTTTGCTTTAGAAAATAACAACAATCATTTATGAATAAGAGACGTGAGAGGTATTGGTGGCAATTTTAAGATGTAACTAGACTTTTTTCTCTCAACTTTTATTAAATAAAAAGTGTCAACCTCTCTATGCACAAGACAAAATAGACAAAGTATAAAGACATATAGAATCTTCTTGTTTATGTCTTCTTCTTGAAGCAAAACTTTCATGCTTCTAACCATTTTATTTTTAAGACAAAGGAGAGGAAGTGGTGCAATTCATAAGAAGGGTAACAATCTCGGGAGTAAATCCATTACAATAATTTTCAGCAACATTCAATTTATCTTATTACAAGTTTTCTTAAAATCAATCTGTTATGAATAATAACCTTCTTCATATCTCTCAATCTCTCTCTATATATATATTATACAATTAATTTTGATAAAACTCATTTTAATAATTTTACATTTTAAAATATTAGTATTTGATTGTCTGTTAAAAAAATCTTCGTATACACAAAATATAAATATTTAGCTTTTTAAAGAAATTTTTCTTAAAATGAAGTAATCCTTCTTTTAGTTAAACTTTCATGTATGTTAACCTAGATTAAGAATTGTTAAGGGCGTCTTACATGATTAATCAGTGTGAGTTGTTATAATTTTTTTGATTGTATATTAAGTTTTATGAATAAAAAGCATTAGAAACTAAGAATAAAAAAAAAAACAGATTTGGTAAAAATATACAACCAACATTTGAGTTTTTTTCCTACAAAAGGTGTTTAAATTTTATATTATTTTTCTGGTACGTGTATGAATGATTCTGAAATGCTGTGAAATGCAAGATAAAGTAAAAATATATAAATGTGTTGTTTTCTAGGCCTGTGGAAGGTGTAAACATTTCTGGGTATTTTTTTTCCATATTATATTAATGCTAGTATATTTTTATTTATTATTTTACAAGCGTCCCCACATAATTAGATGCACTGCAGGTCACAAGATAATTGTGTATCAAATTCAATAGCCTTTATTTACAACGCTGCATACACTACAGGAAGGAAGACTAGTAATACACGCAATTTTGGTCCACTATATTAATGCTTGCCTTAATAAAAAAAATTCAAAAGAAGAAAAGTTATGAAAAAAGAACTATTACTAAAATGTAAGAAGATAATGAAGTAATGGTGTCGAAAATCGAAAAGATGTAAACTAATGTAAGAAAAAAACCTAAAATTAATTAAAACTGATCAAATTTAGGCTTTGTACATCTACTTTATTCTCAATTCTAAATTAAAAGTTAAAACAACCAAACCGAATCAAATTACGTAATTTAATTAAGTCAAACTTGTTTTTGAATGGAGTTAAATCTAGAGAATTATTGAGATCACTTTTCTTCTTCCTCGACCAGTTGGTTGTATTGTACTTCAGCTTTTCTTCTTGCAAAGCTCCTTCTTTCTCTCTACTCGTTTTACCTCTCGGTCTTCTTGTAATCTAGACTCGGATGGTACATGCAGAAGACACTCTGACGTTCAAGTCAGTTTAATATTTAACACTCGGTTGTCAGAGCACTGTATATGATGACGTACCTGGATCTTGAAAAGGAAAAATAAATTGGGTGGCCTGTGAATCCAGAGAGCTGGGAGGTTTAGGAGTAAAAGACATAAGACTATTTAATTATGCTTTACTGGAAAAATGGATTTGGCGTCTCAAAACAGATAAGAGTGTTCTATGGAAAGAAATCTTGGACTCTAAGTATGGTGGGTGGAGAAGCTTAAGGAATCAAGATAAAAAGTACAAGGAATCCCAGCGGTGGAGGGATTTAAAAAAAGTGTGGAACAGTAAAATCAACATACAACTATCTTAAGCAGGAAACATAACATAGCAGGATTATGCCTCTCAACATAGCACTTATTTGTTATTTATTGGCACCAACATATTTCCTATACTTACCATGATTTCATTATGAACATTATTTACTCAACTGATACCCTAACCTCTCTTTAACTTCCCCTATAGGTACAATCAGCTCTAGAAGGGGGAAGGATGAATGAAGCCTTAGACTATTTTCGCAACAAATAAAAAATTAGACTTTCTAGTCGTCTATCTAATTGTCTAACAAATTGTCTAGTAGAAGTTTTTTTACAGACCATCTAACAAATTGTCTAACAATAAGAATCAAAGTATGAGAAAAAACAAAAGTAACGAGAGATCAACACACAAGAATTTATTATGGTTCACCCAAATTTGGGCTAAATCTAGTCTCTTTAAGTAACTGCTTCAGATCTTCCATTAACCAACATACTTGGTTATAACGAGTATTCTAACCTCTCTAGGTTACAACGAGTATTCTCACATCTTTAGGTCACAATAAGTATTCTCACATCTCTAGGTTACAACGAAAATTCTCACCTCTTCAGGTTACAACGAGTATTTGCACCTCTCCAGGTTACACCTTCTTAACACTCCCCTAAGATTAAAAACTCTCAATAAAACAAATAACACTATCAAAGAGAGCACAAAGAAAACTTACAAGGGTATAACTTCACAATATAAAGAATTACACTGGTTTCACACTCAACTTAAAGGACTAAATGTTCTAATGGCTCGATTGAACATTGCAACTCCTATATTTTTAGCAAGATCACTAGTATAACTTTTGTTTCTTGGCTTGGCTTGCTTTCTTTCTTCACCTTCAATCTCTTTACATATATTTTCAAAAAAATTTGATACTTGAATTGGTTAAGTTTAGTTATTGTAATATCTCCATACCTTTATCTTTTTTGTGCTAGATGATAAAAAAAGAAAGCTTGGATTCACAATCTTTCGATATGTTTTGCTTTGAATCTATTTAAGAAACTAATTTGAAAGTATTTGCAATATGGGTTAGAAAAAACAAATCAATACATAATAAAAAAATCTTTTTGTTTTATATAATGTGATACTAAAAATATAGTACTTGAGATTTTCAAATTGCTTCTATTTAGAAAAAAAAAATAGAGTTATTCACAATATATTTAAAAAATATTTGTAAGACTTAATTTGAACAAATATGTTTAGGAAAAGAAATATTTTAGAGATATACGAAAAAAGGTCAAACAGAGACCTTCCGTTGATTGAAATCTTTTACTTTTTAATATAACATATCTTTGATTGAACACGTGTTTAGTATATATGATTCAAAAGATTCAATTTAACTGTTATAGTAAAAAACTTTTTACTCGTTCAATACGTTCATCAAACCATCTAACATAAACAAAATTGTAAACATTCAGAGGGTCTACTATATATTGAAGTTTCCATTTAACCATTGTTAGATCACTTAAACCATATATAAAGTATATCATTCTAATAACAAATAAGACATTCCTTTTGAATTTTTTTATTAGCAAGTCTTATCAAATTGTCTATCATGAACGCATGTTGAGATGCTCAGAGAGGCTAATGTGTACTGCAGTTGTACAAAACATTATTAGAACCTTCAAAATACAAATAAATCATTCATGTTGTTTTTGCTATCGTCAAAACATAAACTCCTCATATGATCTTCTAGTCATCAAACTCTCTAATGGGTCAAAGATCGTCTAGTGTCTCAATAGATCGTCTATTGTGTCTTAAACTGTCGAGAGTCTCAACAAATGCAATACATGTTATGTTGACTAGATGTAACTTTTATGTTAATTTGTGTTATCATCAAAACATAAGATCATAAATGCACATATGACATTTTGGTCATCAGATCTAGTTGGTCATCAAATCATTTAAGGAGTTATCAGACCATCTAGACAGATCATCTAAATCACCTAAATCGTCCAGAGTCTCAATATCCTCAATAGTGTTACTATTCTTTTATGAGGTCTCAATATCCCCAATAGTGTTACTATTCTTTTATGAGTTTTTATCCCTTCACGTGAGAGAGAAGGTTTTAGATTATATATTATACAAATCATGATTTTACCAAATAAAAAAGTGAGATTTTTTTTTCACTTCCACTAAATTTATGGATTAAGAATCATAATCATGTTCAGAATGCTTATAAAAAAATCAAGTTCGACCATATCAGAGTTATGATTCCGCCAAATATATTATCTATGTATGAAACTCAAATTACACTTTCTAAAATGATACTCCAAACATGCACTATGATTGATGATGCCTTGAATAAAGGAAAATTGCTCTCTACTCCTTTGTAGTTACGCACTTTTACAAGTTACTTCTATAATTTTTATCATATCAGTAGTCCTTTTAATTGTAAACTCCAAAGGTTGTATTGAAGTTAAAAATACTGAACTCTAGTTATATTTGGTTAATTATTGTCTCCTAAGCATAATTAGCCAGAATTTTAATTGTGATTGTAACATTTCTCATTTTAATCCAAAATTTAGGAAGATTTACCAATTAAAAATTATAAAAATTGGTTAATAAAATGTTAAATCACAAAGAATTAAAGTATAATTTAATCCACTAATTATTTTAGTTGCAAAAATTTATTGTGCATCTGGTAAAGTGTACACCCGTCATTTAGTTGGGCTTGCGGATGGGCCAAACTTTTATCTAGCTAGGCGAATTATGCAGTGGGGCCAGTTATGGCACCCTTTTAATTGCTAATTATATCTCCAGTTTAGTTTAGTTGTTTTTAAAAAGAAAACAAAAAATTCCCTTAAAAAAAGAAAATAGAAAACGTTTCACTGATAATCATTTTGCACCAATGTTAGGTCTAGTGTCTTTTTTTTTATGTTATATAGATTTAATATTTTTTTTAAATTTTATAAACAATATATTAGTGTATATATATATATATATTTGAATAATTTATATATTCACACATGTCTTATATAATTTTAATTTATATAAATATTTGTTTTAGAAAATGAGAAATTGAGGGAATTAATTACGAGGATTTCCAAAAAAAAAAATATAACACACGTCATTTAATTTTAATAAATATAAAAATATAAAATTACATATAATAAAGAATAGAAAACTAATGAAATTGCATAAGAGAATAAAATGAAGATATGTTTTATATTCTATTTCCTCACCAGACAGTAACTCATTGTTTATACTAATTTATCAGTCTGGTCTATTCCATTTAAAAATAAAATAAAACACATACTCATTTTATTTCTATTCATTTTTAACTTATTCTGTTCCATCCATGGTTTCTACTCACTAATTCTACTTATTGTTGATGCTCTAACTATCCATTGAATAGAATAATGTATCAACTATACTTAAATTGTGTCAATATTTGACGAGAACAACGAAATCAAGTATATTTTACTTTGATTGATTGCTTAATTAATTTTATTTTAATTCTCACAGATTTTATATCTACAATAGAAAGCTAATTATCTAGATTACCAAAATAAAATTACAAAATAGAATGGAAGATTAATTTTTTTTAATCAACAATATGGTTATTCATTAAAAAATAAATAACTATTTTTTTTTAATTTGGATTCAATTATTGATGACTTCAAGAATTTGAATGAATAAAAGAAAATCCTTTAAATATACGTGATATTCTTTTTATAGTTATATAGTTATACTAAATTAAGTATTTATTTTTATTGTAATTAAGAATGATAATATATATAGATTTTGAGTATACTATTTTTACTCTTTCAAAATTATCAATCAAGATCCGTGCGACTGCTAATCAGTTGTGTATATTTTTTTTATAATACATTATATTATTAACATAAATGTTTATAACTATATATATATATATATATATATATATATTTATACAAAATTAGATTAATAGTCATAAATGACTATTGCTGGAAGAGTTTTGGTTGATAGGTTACACGTGTGAACTTGGAGAAAAGAGGAATTGTGTGTCTTGTGTGGGGAAGAGGAGGAATCTGGGAGTCATTTTTTTTTCGAATGTAAAGTAGCATGAAAGGTTTGATGTATATGCAATAAGTGGGTTGGGGAGGTTATAGTATACCATTGGGACGCTAGGTCCCATTTCGCACAATTTTATCTAGGCTGGACTTCACAAAGGATAAATAGTTATTGGGGATGTATGTGAATTGTTGTGGTTGGGGAAATTTGAAAACAGAGGAACCTTGTCATCTTTGAGAATGGTAGAATAGACTATTATGAGATTTTTACTTTGACCAAACTTAAGGCGTGGTCTTGGCTCACGAGTAAAGTAAAGGATGTTTCGTTTACTTATGTCCAATGGTGTATGGATCCTAAGACTTGTCTGAAGACAATTAAAAAGTAAGGGCGCAATTGGGTGGTTTCTGTGGGAGGAAATTTCTATACGATAGGTATGTGTGCTTTCTTTTTTGTTTTGCTTTTAATTTGTATCTATCGTCTCTTACATTCTTGGTTAGGTGCTACTAATGTTGGTCTTAGACCAATAAGGGGTTTGCTGGTTATTGTAGGTTTTGGAGATGGATCCCAAGGTAATGAAGGAAATAAGTTTTGTTCTTAGCATTCTATTGTTTTGGTTTTTCTTTGACCTTATTTAGATGTAAGGAATTAATACGTTTTGTGTTAGGTGTTTATGGTTCTGTTGGATTGGTCGTATATGTTTTTTGAGGCTCGTAGTTTCTGTTCATTTGCTTGTGCGGGGTATAAGAGGAATCTATGAATCATTTGTTCTTTGGCTGTAGAATTGTCTGGTTAGTTTGGAACCAGTGTCTCTCGTGGTTAGGTTTGGTGTCTGCTACTCCCATTGACCCCTTTTCAAATTTTATTCAGTTCTCTTTATGTAAAGCATCTTTATCTGTCAACTCATTTTTGGGAAGCGTGTGGATTGTTGTGGTAAGGGAGATTTGGAATCATATGAATAAGATCATTTTCAACGATGGAGTGGTGGATCACCTTGAAATCTTTACTTTGGCCCAATTGAATATTTGGTCTTGGGTTACCTCTAAAGTTTCCACTGCTCTTTTTTCCTTTTCTGATTGGTGTTTGACTCCTATGTCTTGTCTCAATTTGTTATAAGTTGTTCGATTATTGTTTTCTTTGGTTGAGTGTGGGTTGAGTGATGGTTGTTTGTCAGTTTGAGTTGGATGTTCTTTAGGAGGTTTTTAGTTTATTTGTTTCTTGGGTTACCTTATTATTTCCTTTAGAGGCTATGGTTGTTTCTGAGTTGTTTTATGTTAGATGGTGGTTTTTTCTCTCGTTTGGGAGATGTGTGTTACAGTGTCTTAATATGTATAAGGGTTGAATCACCTCTAAAGTGGTTCTATTTATTTATTTATTACTGCTAATAAAAAAAATTATGTGTTGCAGTGGTTTCTTTATTCTTGACTTGAATATCTTATATAAAAGTTGAAATATCCCTGAAGTGTTTCATTTTATTTTATTTATTTATTTCTTAAAAAAAAACCTAAATATAACCTAAAATTGTTAGTACGTAAATGACATTGTTTTATAATGTTCATTTCCCTTTTAGTTACTAAATGTTCGGCTTCGAGATTGAACTATTATTTATTGCACATATTATGTAAACACATGTGCTTGAAATTAATTTTACCACACACCTGGATCACACGAAATATATTTAATTTAATTATTTTTCTACTTTTTTTTTTCTCAACCTTCCTTTGGTCGAATATATCTGTCAACAAAAAACACTTTATGTGACAGTGAAAGACAAATACCAAAATGAGATATGAACACAATTTATATGGTTTTTCTTGAACTCCAATGAACACAAGATTAATGATAAAGATTCATTAATCTCTATCCCTAGTTTGGGGAAAAAAAGTCGTTTGTATCACATGGGAAAGGACCACATGTCCGAAAGTTTTTAGGTTAATATAGACCTATGAAGTTGAAGCTAAAATATGCAAAAGATCTTAATTTGCACCTCCCAATGCGTATATTTTATCTCCACTATTTTCCTTACCTTCATGAATTCATATAATGCATGTGCCACATTTCTTAGTCTATGATATATCATTTGTTTGATTTAAATTATGGTGTGGAGTGAAGGTGGGATAATTATTGATTTCTAATTGCACCAATTGAGAAAGTGTGAGAAATACTGTGATGATAACTTAGTCTCTTTTAAAAACTATTGGAGGATTTGCATGTGTATGAGATGTTCCAGACCCACTATAACATGATACAGCTAAGTCTAGTATAGCTAGGCACTGTGTTTGGTTGTTGGAAGCAAGAACCCCACACCACATCCCTTGAGATGTAAAGTTAGCTTCTCCTACCTCTTGCAAAGTTGCAATTGCTTTCTTTCCTTAAAAATAGGGTGTCCAAAAATGGTGGCTACTTGGATTCCTATTTCAAAGGGAATCTTACTTTTAACTTCATTTCAGTCTTATATTGGATTAATGAGTTATTTTGGTCCATTTTTTAAATTTAGGTATAAGTATGAGAGTAATTTTCACATGTACACTTTAAAATAGTATATATAATATGGAGTGCAACTTAGGATGAAGCAAAATACAGTCTCAATTAGTTTAAGTTTTTTTTACAGTAATTTGTTTAAGTTGACCTATATATTAAGTTGGGTCATCAGCAAGTTTTACTTAAATTGAAAATTAATATAAAAGAGACAATAAAATGATCCCATGCATTAATTATACTCATAATGTGTATTTTGAATGAAGTTAATTTTGTAAACTTAATTATATTTGATTGTTATTTATATTTTCAAAGTAAGTTTTCTTATAAAATTTAGTATAACTTTTCAACATAAAAGTAGAAACAACCTTTAACCAATTAGGGATGACAAATGAAGAGCGGTTATGCGGGTCGATGCGCAATTCACTATCTAAATATCTAAAAGTATGGGACGAATTCACTAATATGATCCGTTGATTTGTTTAGGTCCGTCCCGCATAACCTGCAGTCCGCACAGACCAACAGCGGGCGGGCAGGTTGGTCCGCTGGCTTGCATAAATAAATAAAAAAGTTATTTTATTATTTTTTACAAAAAGAAAAATCATATCTCATTCATCCATTATTGTGCTATAATCTTTATTATTATTATTATTATTATTATTATGTTTTTGAATTTAATGTACTAAAAAAATGAATGTTTTATTTTAATTATCTAAAGAAGTTAGTATTAAGAGTGACAATGATTTTAGTTTTAAGTAAAGTCTTATATTTAAAATTTGTTAATAAAAAATAATATAAAGAAGAGATTTCAATATAATAGTTAAAAAATAGTCATATTCATTAAATATTTTGTAACAAAACTTTGATAAGATACTCTTATACATTTACATATATAGGAAAAATAGATGCAAAACAAAACTTTAATTATTTTTAATAAATTCTTTTAACAACCCTTATACTTGAATTCATATTTTTTATCTTAATTGAATGAATTAAAATAGAGATAAAATTTTATTTTTTCAATAGTAGCAATAAGATTTTTTATAATTAATGAAATTTTAATTTTTGAAAAAAAAGATATTTTTCTTATGTGAGCTTGCTTGCGAGTTATCTCTTATGCGGGTCAAAATGAACCTACACTCCTTAAGTGGGATGGACCAACCTGACCCATATTTTACAGGTCAAACACAGGATGAGCCTATGTGGAACAGACCAACCCGATTGTCACCCCTACTTTAAATGAAACCGAAATTGATAAAAAAAATAAACCGAAATTGAAAAAAAAAAACAATTTTCCCTAATGGTAATCAAACATTTATATTTCTATAAAATTAAACTTGACAAATCAATTCCATTATTCACACCATTAAACCAAACACTCTTCGTTCAATTTCAAGCTGCTAATGAGAGGATGACATCCCCACTCGTTGAAAAGATAAAATATGGAGGGATATTTATTAATAAATTATGAACACATTACATAAATAAAAGCCACATTAATTCTACTAAATCTAAAACCGTAAGATATTAAGTTTCTTCCCATTTTATATTTTACATCTTTTAATATCCCTCACTCAGAAGGCAATGAACATAGCCAAAAGATTATTTTAGTGCATGTGGGTTTAGTTTTCTGGCAGTGGTATTGAACAATAAAGAGTTTGATTTTTCAGAACCCTACAATTAGTATTTTATACATAATATATAATACGTGACAGAATTAATTTGATGGCCTGCATCACATGGTAGGATGCTGATGATCCTCATATTGGGAATAGAAAATCCTTGTTAATAAGACATTGGTGGAACTTGAAGAATCCCAGTTCCATGGTTTGTCTGCTGTGTGATTGGCAAATCATGCAAAATGTGGACCAAGTGTTTCTTGCCCATAATGACCATGAAAAAAAAATGTATTTCTTTGAGAATCCCCAAAAGAATGACTGGGGTGATTTGTATATTATTGCTCAACATTATTTAAAAGATCATAGATTATTATTATTTTAAACCTCAACTTCTTCTATGTTTAAATAAATCATCTTTAAATTTAGTTTTTCCTTTTAATTTATCTTAAATATAAGCTAATTACATATATTCATTTAAGCCAACTGAGTATTTTTCTTATCGTTTAAATATTTTTCAATCATATTTAAATCAATTTTTTTTTAGAAATATGCCATCCAGTAAATTGTTCATAACGAGAATGATTGAAACTAATACAATACGAGAATGATTGAATAAGGACTGAACAAGTTAATTGATTGATTCAACACATTTAAAATAATTACAATAAATAAAACAATTACATGAGATTTTCTAAGAATTAGCGACACGTCTCACCAAATTCGGGTAACGTCCTGAGAAGTCAGAGAACATTCATAGAAATAAGTTAACACTCATATATGATATATTTGACCCATCATAACAGATGAACCATGACCAAATACTATAAATAAACCTTCCAAATACTGAATACTTACTTGATTGTCGAAGTACCTTTAGTAGGTCAACCCCGATCGAGCGACAGCGAATTAAGGAGGGAGTCCTAGATGTTGAAGGACAAGAGAGTGACCGAACGACTGACACCTCAACAATTATACAACTAGTTTCAGGTATTATTTATCTAGGTTCACTTTCTCTATACAAGTACATAAACCATTTTTATAAAAAAATGGAAAAGTACCAATAATATTATTAATAGTTTTGTTATATTTGTAATAAATACTAACTTATTAGTTAATTTATTTTTTATAAGTTAATTTGACTTTTATAAAAAAAAATTTGGTAAGATTATTTAAAATGATTTATTTTAAGAACTTATAAGTTATAATTTACAAACTATTTTAACGAGTTTCTAATTTATAATTTATTTAAATTTTTTTATTATCTTTTATTTTTTAATACGTATATTTATTATCTTTAATATCTTTTATTTATCATCCATATTTTTCAACTTTATACATTTCTCATACAAACAGGGAATCGAAAAGATAGTGAATATTTGTTTTAGTTATCTTATCATACTATTTATAATGTTTGTTAATTATTTTATTGTAATTTAAATTTTAAAAATTTAATATTAAAAATTAAAATAACTAATATTTTATTTCATTATGTTATGTGAACATTGTAAAAAAAACTTGATGTAACATTATTTTAAATTAAGAAATAAAAAAATTTAATTTTATAAAATAACTATATTAACTAAGTTAGATATTATTTTAAAAAATCTTAATTAATATAGTAAATAATTATTTTTTATCTTTAAATTAGTTTCTATTCTATAATTTTTTTATAATATTTTATTCAAGTTAAATTATATATTTATACATTTAATTTATCATCTAATTTTTATTCAATTTTTTAATCTAATAAATTATTTTATTAATTCCAAGACCATAAATTATGAAGTTATCAACTAATAATTTATTTACTAATAGCTGACTCATCAACTACTTACTAATTCATAAATTAATTGAAATACGACACTTATCAATATTCTTATACTTAGTGAATGTTACTATTAAAATTTTAAGTAATTATTCTTTGTGAGTTCGATATCTGTAATTAGAGACAAACTATTACTTCTGACTTGGTACACTTACCGAAAAAAAAGTCATCAGTGGTTTTTGTATAAGGGTTGAAGTATCCCTTAAATACTCATATTTATTACATTTATTTTTAATTAGTAATTTTTTAATATAATAGTTTATAATTTATTTTAATTTAAATGTTAAAATTAAAACAATTTTTAAAAACTAAATTAAAAAGCCATTTTACTTTAATTTTTATTCAAATAATTCAGTTTTTTAAGTAGAATCCTAATATAAAGAAGCTATTAGAGTGTTTTGTATCATAAAAAGGAATGGGTATGAATTATTCAGGGTGGTATCACTATTTTCCCTATCAACTAATCTCAACAAAGTAAAAAACAGACTAGGTAGATGGAAGGGTAGATACATTTCAATGGCAGAGAGAATTTGTTTGATTAAGTGTGTTTTATCTCTATACCTCTGTTTTACTTTTCTCTTTTCAAGATTCTGTCTAAGGTGTTAATGAAGATTGTGAGTTTACAAGGAATTTTCTGTGGGGTTGGGGGGCAGATGGGAAGAAGATTGCTTTAGGATTGAATTCAATTGATCTTATTGTTCTTGGGTCACATTTTGAACATTTCAAGTTTTCGGATGCACCTAATTCAGTTAATCTTATTATGGGTAATATTTGGATAACTTTGGTCAGTGAGATTTGGAGACACAAGAATAATTGTTTGTTTAAAGAAGGAGTGGTTGATCATACAAAAGTATTTTCTCTGGCACAGGTCAAAGTTTGGTCCTGGATCAATTTAAAGATATCATTAGTGAGTTTCTCGTTCTCTGAACGGTGTCTAGAACCTCTGGTATGTATGTACTCGATTTAATAATGGAGATATATTTTGTCTTTTGTTCAGTATTTTAAAAATACCCTCTGCTTGCTTTTCCTTTTCTGACTGGTGTCTTGCTACTTTATCTTGTTTGAAATCGATTTAAATGACTTGGTCCAGTTTAGGGTTTTAGGTATCTTTATTTTGATGGTTGTTGGTTTTTATGGACTGTTGGATTGGTAGTTGGGTTGGTGATTAAGGTCTGTTGTTTTATTTTACCTTGTTATGGTTGTAGTGAGATTGTATTGTGCTTGTTTTGAGATTGTACGAGATTTATAGTGGTAAATTAATTTTGACTCTCTCATTTTGCTGGTTTGGGAGATCAGATAAATTAGATTCTATATTATATAGGTATGTATAAGGGTTGATAAAAAAAAGTGTTGAAAAAGGAAGTAGAGGATTAATCTGTGGATTTTAGATAAAAAGAGAAAAATAAACTTTTATCTTTTGTTCTCTGGATGAGGGTTGAACCAAGTGAGCCAATTTATCTTAATTGCTTATTGCCGATAAAAAAAAACTAACCTAATTTCAACAATTTCGTTACATTAACTCAGAAATTTCGTGGTGAAGAATGTAGATTTTTATATATTTTTTTTATCAGTAAATAATAAATAAACACACAAACTTTTATATATTGTTTTTATTTTTTTCATTTTAAAATTTCCGTTCTGAAGGATAAGTGACAGACATTTATAGAAGGGAACAATAAATATGAATAGCAACATGAAAACATTTGGAAAAAATTATAAACCTCTGCAGAAACATTTTCCATTTGAATAACTCAAGTATTTCCATTTTTAAAAGAACAACTTTTTCTTTTTTTTAATTGACATTTGTAATGATACTCTTTCCACATTCATTCAAACATGTGTAAAGGAGAGAAGAGGGAGTGGGAAAAGCTTGACCAAGATACACAGATTTTGTGACCCAAACACAGGATCAAGATGGAGAGAAGATCACGAATCCAATCATATCATTTGGTAACATGTCAGCAGATAAAGCCATTTGAAATCGAACAATTTTCTGATATAAAACACATATAATATGATTGAATAATAAAAGAAAGTCACATGGGTAGATCAAAAAATGTTAATGGGTGACTACTCATACGATCATTACGTGCATTCTCTGTGAGAAATGAAGAACAGTAGTTGTTATAGTTGTCCTAATAGTAACTCTTTTGTAGCCTATGATGTCAAAATCAAAACATAACATGACCAAAGGTCCTGAGAAGAGAAAGAAAAGTTAGGATGATCCAGTTTTTAACTATGCCTATAGTAGATTCTCAAAATGTCAAAATCAAACATAAAAATATGTAGGTTGGTGATTCCATTGGTCCTTGTAGAAAATTAAACGTGAACCCAATTGAAGTATGAAGTATATGGAGAAGAAAACGTTTCAAAGCTTCATTCTAAAAAGTAAGAATCGTGGCTCTCAAATCCTCCATGTCTTCTCATGCATGTGTCAATTATTAACACATGATATTTCAGTAGTAGTTTAAAATTTTTATTCAAGTTTAATTTCTATTTATAAACAGTCACACACATCATGATCCACATCACGTGTAGTTAGTGGAAGTTGTGCACGTTGTAGTAGTATTTATTAATGACTCGTTATTAATCAGGTTAGAAGTTTAATTATCCATAAACGTTTAAAAGCCAATCTTAAGCATTTCAAGCGTTCTTTGGCTCCTTCTCCTAATAAACCTGTCTAGTTAGATCTTTCATACTTGATAGTTGTGAACATGACCTCTGAAAATGATGAAAATAATGGCTGATTCCGAATTAAAGTGGCTTCTGAAATAGTTGATTTGCGTAGAAAGAACTTATGAACCACAAGAAAGAGCATTTGTCGGATGTGGGTTGTAGGTTTCAATTTGATTTTCAACGGAGTAAGTGGACTTGAATATTCCCAACCACGCACTCTTCTCTTGGATAATACAAATAAAAATTCGATAGTTTATCTCGATTAATATTTCTTTCATCATAATCATTAATGGAGGTATATACTTGTCGTTACAATATTGGTTCAGAAACCGTCATTCTTATACATAGTACACATAAGATAAGATAAGATAAGAGAGGAGTTGAGTTAAGTTCAGCTAAACAGATTTTCTAATAATTTAATTAGAATGACAGAGTTAAATTGATATGAGTTTTTATGGTTTTGCTATCAAACTAATTCGATTATAAATTTTTTATAATGATTTTTATGATTAAATTTTAAAGGCCCCAATGTCAATGTGTAATGTGATTACGAGTCTGCGCAGGAATTTTTTATGTGATTGTTGTTACTTGAAGTGTCTCTATAGCTGAGATATCAAATTGCATAGTGATGTCGAACACGAAAGCTTTATATATATAAAAAAAATGAGAGGGTCCTTGTGCAAATCAAAGAGTGAGGGAGGGTTAGGATTTAAGGATATTAATGTTGATCAAGAGTAATCATGTGCTTTGAAGAATCCAAATCTAAGGTGTTTGATGAAAGGCTGGTGTTGTTGCAAGATCTGGGTAGATTAAAGTGTAATCCACTCTTTTGTTGAATCTAAAACTGATGTGAATTGAAACCTCGCTAGGATAGGCTCGAAATGGCTCTGATACCATATTACGAAAGTGGACTTTAAGCCTAACTCAACCCCATAAAACCGGCTCAATGGGGTGAGGTTTGCACCCACTTATATACTATGAAAGGCTCTCATCTCTAGTCGATGTGGGATCTCCAATAGAGGTTTTTAAAAAAGGTTGAAAACTGTTTGACTTGGTTGACTTAACTATCAAATGAAATCAATCGTTGTTTTGTGTTTTCGACCGATTGTTTCTTTGAAAATCCTAACAGAATTCAGTTTTGTTTGGTGAATCTGTCTTAAATGATTTCTAACTGAATAACACCTTCGTTAAATGTTTTTAACCAATCTTTGGAAGTATATATAGTTTGTTATATGTTTCTGAAGAATAAGAAACAGTTTTGAGAAATTTAGTTTGACAAGTTTAATCTCAAGTTTTCAAGATTTACATCAAGCTTTGAATTTTCAAGTGAGAGTAAAATAGGATTGCAATTGTATTCTTTTGAGTTGTACTTTGATTGGATACGATTGGATACGGGTATGAGTTTGTGTACATGTAAAGAACAACGACAACCAGGTTTTACATACTATGAGTGGTGTATGGAATCTTTTACATGTTTAAAATTAGTAAAATGAAAATGACGAGTAAATAGATGGGTTCTAGTGACTTGGAGAGTTATGTGGGGGTAAACATTGCGCAAAACATGGTTTTGTTGAGGGTACTCTCTTTTGTGTTGTGGGTAAGATATGAGTGGGGAAGGCTTGTGTTGTGTGTTTTGTATGAATCTGGCTAAGGCAGATGAGGGTTCTATAATAGAGGTTTCTTTATGAAGACTTGGTGTAGAGGAAGGCTAGTCGACTGGAAGGTCCTAGCCAAGGATTGGTTGCAACAGTTCAGTTTGAGTAACCTTAGCCAGTATATGGAGGGGTTTGAAGTACACTCACGTAGGAGAGGAGAGCAAATGTGTAGTCACTCTGGTTTTGGATGGCAATGAATCATACGTGTGGAACCCAATGCACCAGATGGGTTGTGTTCAACTTGTTTACTCTGATATTTTGCGTATTGTTCTTTATAGCCTACACATTGTTTAAAGACTTGGAGCTTTGGATTTGTTTAGTCCAGTGATATAAACAAGAGAAAGACTGAAGAAATCTTGGAGCTGGTTTAGGGAGGTTTTTACCTGTTCTCGCTGGAGAATGTCTCCTTCAATATTAAACTTTAACTGTCTATTTCTTGTACCTTATCTAAGGGACATGCTTCTGTTTCTATGGATCATTCTCGGCTTCTCAACATTTTTTTACATTCATATTTTTCAACTATACCTGCTCTACTCCTACTTACTCTGTTCAAAAGGTTATTCTTTTAGAAAATACAATTCAGTTTATGGAACTAATTTTAAATTTTTGGAGTACTTTTATTTTTTTAGTTGCTTAAATAATTTAAATAGAAAATTATTGATTCTTTCTATTTCACATAATTGTCACATTTTTAAGGTTTTTTTGACCATGATGGGATTTTTTTTTTTTTTTACCAAAATGGGGTCCGTTTAAAAAAAATTACAAATTTAGGCAAGTCGTCTCAATTAGGCACGACTTCTGCCATGTCATACTAAAATCGTGCCAATTTGGCACGACTTCTGCCCTGTCATACTGAAGTCGTGTCAACTTGGCACGATTTCTGCCCTGTCACTTCATTCTCCACACCATCAGATTCCTTACACGTATAACTTTTTACCTTCTCCTTCAGGTGCTTTTTCCACTCCACCAAATATATTTGGAATTTCGGCATTCACCCCTCTTTCTGCATATAATCCAACATCATCCAAGCACTATCGACCGACAATGCCCTCACCAACATTTCATAATGAAGCCAATAACAACGATGATGAACATGTCGTTGATGATCCTCTTCCACGAAGACCTCGACGACAAATACGAAGACCACATTGTGTCACGTCTTCCCATAAATAATTTACTTCTAGTTCAACTTAATAGTTTTATTTTATATCTTGTAATGAATCTTACTAATTTGTTTGTTTCTAATTAATCTCTTCTCATTATTACGTGTTCTGTAAAATCATTACTTTTCAAGCTATTTATTTTACAAATTCACAACAATAATTCTCTATTTATTTTCTAAATACAATAAATTTTCATTTATGCATTTATTTCCAAATTCAATAACAATTTTCTTCATTTTTTAATTAATCAAATAATTTTATTGTATTACATTACCGTCAAACATGATCCATACACGATTATCCAATTTTTTGTTCCTTAAAACTAACACTCTTAGAAAATTATGTATCAAATTAATTTTTAACATTACATAACTTACTA